>SXGQ01622706.1_pt1 | contig 146495 bp, 220 predicted proteins | sample 3178371 | NCBI WGS metagenome assembly SXGQ01 (sample SAMN11356859, study PRJNA531348) | freshwater metagenome | isolation source: freshwater sample F1-20 | place: China: Fuxian Lake, Yuxi | collected 2017-12-25 | reverse complement strand
GAACTTTTAATTTCCAATTTTCTGCGGTTTTTGAAAAAACACAAGGTGGAAGTATTGAATATGTGTCCATTTGGTTAGCACTAAACGGAACAAACATACCATGGTCAAACACAGATGTCTCGATGGCGAACAATAATGAATTCGTTATTGCTGCTTGGAACTATGTGGAGGAACTGAATCCAGGTGACTACTTGGAACTTAAATGGAGAACATCAACACTAAATATGGTTTGTTCTTTCATCGGACCACAATCAAATCCAACAAGACCTGCAACACCTTCCGTGATTGTTACGCTTACACAAATATGAGTTTATAAAATATTCTTTTAGGTTATAATTATAGGAATATACGTTATTCTAAATGTCTTGTTCAAAGTATCTTATTTATAATCAAAATGACGGCACCTGGTATGCAACCCTTTGTGGTGGAATAGACGCCAGTGGACCTATAGTGGGTGGTACAGCTGTTTTTACTGAATGTATTATTGATGGAACATTAGCGACCCCAAGAGGTACAATCGTTTTGGAGATTTTGGAGTGTGTTGATACAACCCCGACACCAACACCAATAGTTTGTGGTCAAGGTATAACAGATGTAGGTTATTACTACACAGATTGTTGTGGAAACTTTATAAGAGGAAATACCGCGGGACAGATAGTATCCTTAAATTACAGTTTACCTTTTAACGGAATCAAAATTTTAAATGTACCCACTTCAGAAATATGTGCCACCCCTACCCAAACACCAACAACATCACAAACTCCAACACCAACTCCAAATTTAACCCCTACGCTAACAGCCTCAATAACCCAAAGTGCAACACCAACTCTGACACCAACCCCAAGCCAAACACCTGCGGTAGTTTATTACAACGAATGTGAACCCATAACAATATTCCCAATGGACATTGAATGTATAGTCGTTCAAAATCCTACAACGGCAACTTCATTTGATGGTATTTTATATGTGACCGTTACAGGTGGAACAGCTCCGTATAATTTTTATTGGAATACAGGAGAAAGAACTCAGACAATTTCTAATGCACCTGTAGGAAACTATACAGTTCTTGTAATTGATTATTATGGGGACTTCTCAGCCACTACAACTTGTTCGCTGATTGGACCCACCTCAACACCCACTCCAACGCCTACTATTACAATGACACCAACAGCAACTTTAAATTTGACAAGTCTTTGTTTGTTGTTCACACCTCTTGGAAGTTATGGTTCATCAGGTCAACAAGCTGGACTTCAACTCACGTTCGTTCCATCTGGAAATGCTAATGGTAAACCTAAATGGTACAATAGCTCGCAGAATCTTACTATTATTTGGTCAGTCTCTAACAACAGATGGGAAATAACAAATTGGACATACGGGGGAATACCTGTGAACACAAATCCAAGTTTAATCCCTTCGAGTGGTTGGGTCATTTTGGGTACACCAACAACTTACGGAACAATAATTACAACGATTGGTAATTGTCCTTCAGTGTCACCACTTACATACACTCTCCAAGTAAACCAATCAAGTTGTAATACAGGTGCTTGTACTGGTTCAATTTTTGTGAACACTCAGGGTGGAGTACCCCCATATTCATATTCAATTGATTCTCAAAACTATCAGTCAAGTAATATATTTTTGAATTTGTGTCCCACAACTTATGGACTAATAGTAAAAGATTCTTTAGGAACCATACTTACTCAATCAGTCACGATAACATATAACTCTACATTTACAACATATACCTTATCCTTAGTCGTTGATGGAGTAACAAATCTGAATCTAAATACGAGAAGAATTGATTGGCACCTTGAAGTTGTACCTCCATTACCTGCAGGACCAGCAATTGAATTTACATATTCAGTAAACTCAATACAACAAAAACAAGGACCTTTCAATGCAAGTCCGAATACAACAATGACAATTTCTAATTCGAATAACGTTGTATTGAATCAAAATCCTCAAATACTAACGGTAAATTCTAATTCAGTTCAAAACTTACCAAATGTTTGTTCACCATCAACCCTCACCATGGAACAAACTTCTATTTCTCAAAGTAGAGTAGTAAGTATTAGTGCTAATGATTCATTCAGTGGTAATTCTCTTTCATTCATTGACGTATTCAATCCAACAACTCAAGACAATTGCGTATCAACGGGTCAACAAAATATAGGAATTTCCTTGCAAAACGTTACTCTGAAAGGAGGGGTTTGTGCAGAGGCAAAATATATTCAAGAACCGATAGGATTCCAACATATTGTTGTTGGGGTTTTAGGTAGTCCTCTTTGTTTGTCATATACATGTACACCCACAACACCATACGGTTTGACAATAGAGTGGGAAGATTGTAATGGTAACTTTATAACACAAACCTTCTTTGGTGGCACAACAATTTGCGCCAGAGAAAATACTCTGAACATAACTAATGGTACGGGCATAATTCAAAACATAGGAAATTGTTCATAATCAAAAATTCAATATTTATCTTAGATGGCATATATCATAAAAAACACATCAGGCTTAATAAGTACAAGACTAACTGACGTTGGAAGGAGAAAACTTTCGCAAGGAAATTTTCTAATTTCATATTTTCAGATTGGAGATAGTGAAGTAAGTTATTCTGCGGCAACACCTTATAATCAAGTAAGAAATAATATTTTGATGCCATCCTTCAATGCTCAAAATGATACTGGTTATCCACAATCCAATAAAGAAGAAGTTAAATATCCTTATTATGTTCAGAGTGGTTCAGGTATAAAATATGGTATACCTTTCATGGATAGTGGATATGATATAGTGTATAACACTCAGGGACCTAAAGGTTTTTTCTCCGCATCCACCGCAACAACCATCGTACAAACAAGCTCTGCGTATACAGTAACTTCCAATTATTTTGTTGATATGACAACTTTGTCTGGTCAGACAGACATTTTTTTAGATTTTGATTATTGTGCCGCAACATCAGGAACTCCAAGAGTTGGTGATTTTATTACAATTTATTATGATGGAGTTGGAAATTGTAATTCAGTCAATACTGTTCCTATTCTTACATATAAAATTGTAGGATTGAACCCCACAACCGGCACAACGGCTCAAACCCCTTGGCATGTATACTTAGACAGACCTGTACCAAACTACACTGCAACCACAACCGCTGGAAATTATGCACGGGCTCAAATCTATCCCTCAGGTATGACCGTACTTTATGATTCAGAAGTTCCACAAATATATTGGGACCCTACAACTTTAAATTTTGATGAACCTTGTAGTATATTGAATAAAGAAACTCCTGTTTGGAATATGAATATTCCATGGTCTGAAAATCCTGCCGGTTTATTTCCGAGTACTTATCAAGACTATTCTACCTATTCAGCTGTCACATATTTGGGAAGTAAAGAATATTTTGGTTATCAAGAATCTTCAGGACAAACGTTTTTCGTTTCTAATCGATTCAGTGCTGAAACAACAGACACATACTATTACAACTCATTTGATGAACAAGTAAAAGTTTTACCCAAGAATCAAAAAGCAATAGCTATAGTCCATTTTACCAATCAGGATATAGATTTTCCTTATGGAGAAAAATTTGCGACTCTACCTTTTGACCCGCAAAACCCAACTAATCAGACGGGTTTAGCAAGACACCTCAAAGTAAAACTACCCACACTGATGTGGCACAAATCCACAGGTAATACTATTGGTCAAACTTTTATGATTGACCCACCAAATTATAATCTTTGTGTACCGCATTATATGAAATCATCTAAGAATCCTGATATGAATGACCCAGGACTGAGATATTTTCAATTATGGGACTTAAATCCTGACTCAAACGGTAATTTGAACAGAGTTGGGAAAGTTTTTCCTGATTCCCAAACGATTATTTTTGACGATGAGGAAATAGTTGCGGCAATGTCATATAAAGCTAATCGTAATTGGACTTTACCTGCACCTCGTCTTTCTACAGTACCACCAAATCTTTGTGATTCTAATCAGACAGGTACACCTTTATTCACAAATCCTTCAGAGAGATTATGGTTGACATATTTGTTCACCAACACTGGTTTTACTAATTCTCTACATTGTAATTATTATTCACAAGTTATAGCTCCTTCAGGGACTTCCGTAACTAATCCCTATAACGTTATAACAAAGTTTGGTTCAGAATTTCCATTCATGAGTCAAAATTATGGTCCGATACCACTAAGTGGGTTTACTGGTTTCGTAGCTAATAATCTTATTCTATTAGTACAAAGGGTTACAGGTGATACTAAACCATCATCCACATCATGGAGAAAAATAGATGTTACAAATTCGATGAGTGCTAACACAATAAATGGTTATTTGACGATGAGTGGTATGACAGGTACAACATTCCAAATTGATGGTGACATGTACAATGCCGCGTCTTCCAATCTATATAATTTAGCAAACTACATAAACATTCCTTTGTGGGGTGCAACAGGTCAGACCTTGAACTTTGGTGGGGAGTATTATTTCTATGGTAATTTTGAGACCGATATTTCAGCAACAATTTATGAAATGAGATACAAAGTTACGCTTGGAAGAAATCAATTTACAAATACAACAAATCCAACTTGGCAATCAGGGACCACATCGTACATTACTGAAATTGGTCTATTTGATGAGGATTATGATTTGTTGGTATTATCAAAATTACAATCTCCACAAATAAGACAGGGTATTCAACAATTTTCGGTCAAATTAGACTTCTAATCTATTCATTAGTTGTACAAGTAGGTTATATTTTTATCTATTATTCATTTAATACATGAGAAGTGGTAAAAAAAACAAAAAAGATGTCAAAATAGACTCACCCAAAGTTTTGGGATTGGACGTTTCTACTAAAACAATAGGGTTTGCTTTATTTGATATCGGAACCAAAAATTTGTTAGAACTGACTCACGTTTCACCTCGACCAGTAAAAAAAACTGAGAGTAAAATTGAAGGATTACTTTTGAAAAGTCAGGTGTTCAGAAAAAAACTTGAGCAATACGTAGGTTTGGGAATTGAAAAAGTTATAATCGAAGAACCCTTATTAAACTCGAATAATGTATACACTGTGGGAACGCTCATGAGATACAATACACTTATATGTAGAGAAATTTACGATATACTAAACATTGTACCTGAATTTATTTCAACATACAATTCAAGAAAATATGCATTCCCACACTTAGTTCAGAAAAATGACAAAGAAAAATTTGTCCTTTTTGGTGCACATCCCAAAGATTGTGATAAAAAAATGATTATTTGGGAACTTGTTGCAAAAAGAGAACCCCAAATAACTTGGCAATACACAAGAAACAACACACTGAGTAAAGAAAATTTTGACCAAACCGATGCATATTGTGCTGCTTTAGGTTATATGAAGTCAAAAGAAATTTGGTGATTTCTTTAAATTTACTATCTTTGTGTTATGTTACAAATGCAAAGAAACGAACAAGCACTCGAAAAAAGGTATTTTATTAAAAAGTTTTCCACGGGAATAAAAGTGGATACACAAAAGATTCGAGGACATTTTACAATTACAAGTTATAGAAAGTATTCTTTTAAAGAAGAAGTTGATGTAGTTTTCAAAGGAGAAATTTTTTGTAAAATTGGAAGAACTCCGGCTCAGTGGTATGGTAATGAAATTATAAATATCTACAAGAATATATCCAAGGTTAAATTGAATAGGTTACTCCGTAAAAGTTTATTTGAAGATGTTCGTAGAAGGTGTAGACTTTTTTCTGCCGACCTTTGGACTTATCATGATATCAAAAAAATAAAATGGAATTGACATGGAAGTTTTAAAATTTGTTGCTTCGGTTTGGTTTATTTTGTTTTGTATTTTTGCAATTGGACTCTTCTTTGGAGTCATAGTTGAAAATCATCTCAACGAAACTAACCCAATCAAGAAATGGTGGAGGAAACATATTGTTGCCCCCGACCCAGATGACAGGTGGAAAAATTTTAGAGGATAATGCAAGACGAAGTCGAAGTATTAGTTGAATTACTCTCTGATGTGCTTGGTGACCCCCATAATCATTATGAGTCCAAGGCGCAGATATCATTCGATTGTCCAGTCTGTGCTGCAGAAAAGGGTCTTGAAAACGGTGATGGTAAAGGTAACCTTGAAATAAATTATTCAAGACACGTTTATAAATGTTGGGCTTGTGGTGAAACTTTGGGTACACATGGTCCCTTGGGTAAATTATTTGACAAATTCGGAACTAAAAAACAAAAAAAGGTATACGAACTAATAAAGCCCGAGGAGCTCAAACAAGAAGAAAAGAAACGTGTTTGGCTTAGATTTCCTGAAGGGTACATGACTTTTAAAGATTCAAATCCAAGATTTATACCTCACATAGAAGCTTATAACTATTTGAAAAGTAGAGGTGTTACTGACGAAATAATTGAGAAATATAAGATAGGTTACACGGTAAAGGGGGAGTTTGCTTACAGGATTATTGTACCGTCATATAACGCGGAAGGTCAATTGAATTATTTCGTTGCAAGGTCTTGGACAAACAAGAAGATGAAATATAAAAACCCAACCGCACAAAAGGACGAAATCATTTTCAACGAGGGTTTAATTGATTGGGAGAAAGACATTTATTTGGTTGAAGGAGTCTTCGATTCTTTTTTCCTGGATAACCCATTGGTTATGTTGGGAAAGAAAATGAGTAGATTAGTTTTTGAGAACTTATATAACCGAGCAAATGGTAAAATCATAGTTTGTTGTGATGGGGATGCTTGGGAAGATGGTCTAAAAATCTACCATGAACTAAATGGAGGTAGACTCTATAATAAGATAAAAATTGTCAAGTTACCCGATGATAAAGACATTTGTGATTTGAAAGGTCAAATTGATGAATATTATTTTGATATAAAATAAATTTTGTAGTTTGGTTGAGTTTCTTTATCTTAGCTAAAATTACAGACATGACCTTTACTATCGACACCTACACGAGATTCAAACTTCAGTATCTGAAAGCTTCCAACAACAAAAAGGAAAAGTTTACTTTTGATGGTCATTATTTTTTGACTGAGTATGCCAAATACTTACTAATGTATCTTAAACCAAAATTTGAAAAGTGATGAATTTATCTATTGTGGTAGAGGAGATTAGAGAATTGATTTCCAAAAGACAGAAAGAGTTGGGACTTGTATTCGAAGAGGAACGTCACATTTACACTATGAATGGCATAACAAGTTGGCCATCGGTTTCCAAAGTTCTTAAAAAATTTTACCGGGCATTCCCCACTGAAGAAGTTGCTTATAATAAAACTGGTGGAGACCCTGAAAAACAACAAGAACTAATCGAACAATGGGCGGCTGCGGGTGTCTATTCTACAAATTTGGGGAGTAGGGTTCACTTTGTTTTGGAAGATGAGGTAGTAAAAAGAAATGGTTCTTATAAAGATGTCAGAAAGCCTATCTTCGAGTGTGACCTCACACAACTCATGAAGAGTGATAAAATGATTGTTGCAGGAAAAAGGTACTTGGAATTGTTGGAGCAACGTAATGTTGTGTTGTTGGATACTGAGATTGTTTTGGGTGACCCAGAGTTAGGTTACACAGGCCAACCGGATAAGGTTTGGTTGACCATGAATAAAGCGGGTGATGAGTTTGGGCTATTGATTACTGATTGGAAAACAAACAAACCTAAAAATTTTCAACAAACGGACTTCACTGAAAGAATGTTCAAACCGTTTGAGAAGTTACCAAACAATGCTTTGGGACACTACTTTGTCCAATTACCGCTTTATGGTAAACTACTTATAAAAATGCTTGAGGGTACGAAATATGAAAACATCAAACTTTATGGGTGTATAGTTGCTCACCTTAGAGAAGACACTCAATTTGAGGAGTTCAGAGTACCCAAGGAAGTTATAAATACTGTTCTTGAGATGAATATTAAAAATTATTTGAAGAACTGATAAAATTTACTATATTTAAAAAAAACCTATTATGGACATCAAAGATTTATCTCAACCAAGAATTGACCTCCGAGATTGTGAAACTGTGAAATGCGAGAATTGTGGAGGAATTTATTTCAAAGAAAGCCTCATCCTCAAGAAGGTTTCTAAATTACAAGGGGCACCTATGGACCAAAATGTACCAGTTCCGGTTTTCAGATGTGAAGATTGTGGACATGTAAACAAAGGATTCAATCCATTTGAAGAAAGTTCAAAACTTGTAGAAAATGAATAAGGAACATCACATCCAAGAACTTGAAATGGCAATAGAACATATCAAGAAGGAACCAATTAAAAGTTGGTTAGGTAAGGTCTCCAAGGCCTACAAAATCAAAAAAATAAAAAAGAAAATAGAATCCCTGAAGAAAGATAGAGCAAATGATTAAAAGACTCGTACATTTTTCGGACCTACATGTAAGATTATTCAAGGACCACGAACTTTATCGTTCCATCCTTGAATCTGCGCTTAGAGAATGGAAGTCTATATCCCCAAATAGGATTGTTTTTACAGGTGATTTGGTTCATTCAAAAAATCAAATGACTCCTGAGCTAATTGAATTTGTTGCTTGGATTCTCACTGAATGTGGTAAAATTGCTAAAACGATTGTCATAATTGGTAACCATGATTTTTTGGAGAATAACACCTCTAGATTAGATGCGTTAACTCCTATTATTGATTCCCTTCAAAATGAAAATATTCTTTATTTGAAAAATAGAGGGGTTTATGAGGATGAAAATGTAAATTGGTGTGTTTACTCTTTGATGGAGCACAATATCCCACCTGACATAAACAAATCCACTAATAAAAACATCGGATTATTCCATGGACCAATCCAAGGTTTATATACTGACATCGGTTACAAGTTTGAAGATGGGTTTGACAAGAGTAAATTCAAAGGGTGTGATATAGTATTATGTGGGGATATTCATAAGAGACAGATATTCGATATACCAAGTGGTAAGAAAGCATATATGATTGGCTCAACTATTCAACAAAACTTTGGTGAATCTGTCAGGAAACACGGTTATGGAGTATACGATTTAGAGAAAGATGAATATGATTTCATTGATTTGCCAAACCCTAAACCATTTTTGTCTTTTTATATAAACTCAATTGATTGTTTGTCTGACGGTTCAGAGAAGTTAGTCAATTATTAGCATGGAAGTGAAAATCAAATTGTCCACGGAGGAACACAAGGAATTGGTTTCTTATTGTAATCTGAATGATTTACTTATCAGTTCAGTTGTCAAGGATTCCTTTACAACTGGATTTAATATAGAAAGGTATGGTTTATTAAATTCAGGAGGTTCCCAAGAAAAACAGGTGGAAAAAGAGGTAATAGTTGAAAAACGGGTGGAAATACCTGTAGAAGTCATCAAAGAAGTTGTCAAAATCGAATATGTTGAGGTAGAAAAACCTGTTGAAATTGTAAAAGAAATCACAGTTGAAAAAGTTGTAGAGGTTATCAAAGAAGTACCAGTAGAACGTGTTGTTGAAAAAATTGTTGAAATTACCAAAGAGGTACCAGTTGAAAAAGTAGTAGTCCAAGAAGTAATAAAAGAGGTTCCCGTTGAAAAAGTTGTTACCAAAACAGAGTATGTTTCTGATGATACACAAGTAAATGAGTTGTTGTCAAAAATACAACAACTAGAAAATCAACCTTCAAAAGTAGTTGAGGTTATCAAAGAAATTCCTGTTGATAAAGTTGTTATACAAGAAAAAATTGTCGAGGTAACGAAAGAAATAGTTAAAGAAGTTCCAGTTGAGGTTGTTAAAGAGATAGTTATTGAAAAGGAGAATAACATCGATAAATCTAAAATTGAGGCACTTCAAAACACAGTTGGTAAGTTACGTGAGGACAACATTGAGAAAGAAAAAAAAATTACTAAACTTGAACAAACAATAAAAGAAATTCAATCAATCCAAAATAAACAAGCTGTATATTTGAGGGGTTCGAATTTGGATGATAAACTTTATAAATAAATTTTATGACACAATTATTATTATGGATGGTTATGGTTTATGGACTCAGTAACATTCTTGTTTACGGAAGTATATTTGATAAACCGAGAAATTACATTATCAAACAATCAGAAAACGAAGAAAACTATTTCATGGATTCCTTCATTTTCTTGAGAGACATGCTCAGTTGTATGATGTGTACTCCAACATGGGTTGGATTTTTCTTCGGAATTTTCTTATATTCTCCCGTACATCAAATACTGGAAGTAAATCCATATATCTCCTGGTTTTTTGATGGTTTGTTAGCATCAGGCTCTACATGGGCCATAAACTCGATTATCGAATGGTTTGAAAAAAAATAAAACTATGAAAGTCAACGCTGAATTTACAATGAAAATCAAAATAGAAGATTTTCCTTTCCCTAACAATGTCTCCGCACACGATGTCAAAAAAAGATTATTGGAAGAGGGCGAAAAAAGACTCAAATACTACACCTCAGGATTTTTATTGGACCCTGAAGGAAAGGTAGTAAGTAAAGACATTAAATTTGAAATTAAACAAGACTGAAATGCCCCAAAGTAAAAAAAGAGGTGGAGCAAAAGCACACCGAAAAAAAATTGAAAGCAGAAACAAACAAGTGAAAGCACAACAATCCGCAATGCAGAAACTTTTCAACGAAGCAATCAAAGCGCAGATTGATGAGTTAAAGAAAAAACATGAGGAAACTTCAGGACAAACTGAAAACTAATCGTGATGGAATGGAATTTATTCAATCCATATCCTGAATTCAATTTGAAAAACATGAGTAAAAAACTTGATATCTCGTCTTTGGATAATCCTAACATTCAGGTTATTTGGGAAGACACCGCTGAAAACTTTACACAGGAGAAAATCAAATCTGTAAAACAATACTTTTACAAGAAATATAACTCCACCAACGTAAACGTTATCACCAAAGTCAAAACCTCAGACGAAACTCAACAAACTGTTGATGTTTCTGTCAATATAATGGACAAGAATTATCAGAGAGAGTTGATAAAGTCACTTTTGGAAACAAAAGGGCAAGAAAAGTATTTTGACCAATTGATGAACATTGACCTTGCAGTTGAGAACAGAATTTCTGCTGAGGATGTTGAAGTAAGTCCATTTAAGAGATGGTACATCAAGAAAATTGAATTCAGTAATTTCCTTTCCTATGGAGAGAATCAGGTTATTGACTTCGAAAAATGTAATGGTATCACCGTTGTTGAATCTGACCCCCCTAACTTTGGGGGTAAAACAGTTTTGACCGTTGACTTATTACTTTTTTTATTTTTCAATACCACCACTAAAACCCAAAAAGCTGAGGAAATTTTCAACAGATTTACGGATAAAAATGTTGTATCGGTTAGAGGAGAAATCCTAATAGATGGTGAAGAGTATATTATCGCGAGAAAGATAGAAAGAAAAAAAGCGAAAAGTGGTGAATGGAATGTTAAAACTGAATTAGATTTTTTCAAAAGGTTGTCTGACGGTCAACTCCAAAATTTTACAGGAGAGCAAAGAAGAGAGACTGAAGATTTCATAAAAAAATCAATTGGTAACATGGAGGATTTTTTAATGACTATTGTTACTACGGCTTCTAATTTGGAGGATTTGTTAGAGGCAAAACCAACCGCTCGGGGTCAAGTTCTTTCAAGATTTTTGGGTTTGGAATTTCTAAAGAAAAAAGAGGAGTTTGGTAAAGAAATATACTCGGAGTTTTCCAAAGGAATGTTGTCAAATGTATACAATACTGAATCTCTAAAAAACGATAATCAAAACTCTGAGGAGGAGATAGTTGAGTGTAATAATTTAATTGCAGATGCTCAATCCAAAATAAAAGATGTTGATAGTCGATTGAAAAAAGGACAAGATTATAAGGACAATCTTTTAAAATCTAAATTCACGGATTTGGACCAAGACTTGGTTATCCTGAATCCTGATAGACTACAAATACAAATCGATGAGCACAAAACAATCTCAGGTCGCCTGAAAGCACAAATACAAGAGATTAAAATTATAGAACCTAAAAAGTTTTATCACGAAGACCAGCATGATTCAATTAGAGAAAAAATTAAATCTACAAACGGAGAATTGATTCTCGCGGAGAATAAAGTCGAAGAGATAGAAGACCTAATCAAAAAGTATGGTGATGGTATTCAATGTGAGCATTGTGGTATCAAACTCATGGAAGCTGAACTCACCAAAAAGAAAATTGAAAAGCTAGAAAAATATAAAAAACTTGTTAAAGAGTTTGAGAAAGAGTTAGAGAGCTCAGAGAAAAAAGAACAATCTTTCACACAATTGAAAAAAGATTTCGACGAATACGAAAAGGCTAAACTCATTAGAGAAAAGTATGAAGCATCATTGGAAGCTAATGATTTAAAACTTGAACAACTCCAAGATAAGAAGAAAAGGTATTTGGAGGTACAGGATAAAATTAAAAAGAACAATGACATTGACGCTCAGTTGGTGAAGGCTGGTCTGAGACTTGATGAACTAATCAAAGAAAAAAGAGATTATGAAAAAGTTCAAACAACAAATCAGAACCAAATAACTTTTTTAGAAGAGAGGATAGAAAAAAACAATGAGTTGATTCTGAAAATTGCTGAAGAATACGAAAAAGAAAAAGTTTATAAGATTTACTTAGACATCTTTGGGAAAAACGGTATCAGTAAAATTATAATGAAAACTATGATGCCACTGATAAACCAAGAACTTCAGAGACTTTTGATTGACTCTTGTTATTTCAATTTAGAAATTAGAATCAATGAAAAAAATGAAGTTGAATTTATTATGATTGATAATTCGACAGGTATCGAAAAACTTATGGTCTCTGGTTCAGGTTATGAAAGAACAATTGCAGCCATGGCACTCAGAGCGGTTCTCAGTAAAGTTTGTTCACTTCCCAAACCTAACGTAATAGTTTGGGATGAAGTCTTCGGTAAAATATCAGATGATAATTTAGACATGGTTGGTGAATTCTTCCAAAAGATGAGAGAGTATTTCGAAAAAATTTTTGTAATATCACACAATCCTCTTATCAATGCTTGGGGTAATAACACCTTGAGAATTTCCAAGTCAGAAAATGTTTCAAGAGTAATACAATAATTTTTTTTATTGTTTAAATTCGTTACTTTTGTTCAATGCAAATATTTTTACCCTATTCTGATTTTCGAGAGTCCCTCAAAGTTTTGGATAATAAACGTTTAGGTAAACAACGAGTTGAGACTTATCAGATTATTTCCGCAATAACACGTAGACCAAAGTTGGATGGCACTCCCTATAAAGGTTGGTTAAATCATCCCTGTACTATAATGTGGAAAAATTACGTAGATGCTCTCAAAGTTTATATGAATATTTCGATAGAAGAATGGATTGGTCGAGGATTCAAGAACACAATGTCTATAGAAACTGTTCCGAAATCTTTTACCTATCCTCCATTCATCGGTAATGAGAAGTTTCACTCCTCACACAGAGCAAATCTGTTAAAAAAGGAACCTGAGTTTTATAACAAATATGGTTGGACAGAGAATCCATCTGACCCGTATGTTTGGATGGATACTGATGGTAAGTGGTATGAACAACATAGTGGAAAAATAGGAAGAGTTTATATTTGATTTTTTTATACATTTGCAATTATGAAAATTACAATCAACACGGAGCAGTTCACTGAAGAACAAGTCAGACAACTTTTTAATATTATTGGTGAAAATTATACAATGAGTTTAAGTGGTAAAGAAAAGTCAGAACTCTTGGAAGCTCGTATGAGATTCACCCTCGGTGAACCTCGTCCTGAAACTACTGACTACGATTTTCGTACCGGTGATGAATACTTCTTCACTACGGATAAAGTTGAACTTAAACAATTTGATGCTCTTGGGTCCTCACCCAAACTTCAACAGGTCAAACCCGCACTTTATAATAAAATTTTAGTTGCCGCAGAATTTCCCGATTTTACAGAGTGGTGGGTAATCAAAAGTGATAAGATTTCTCAAGTTGCTGGTAAAGAAAATAAAGAAGAAGGTAAATTGACATTACAAAGACAACATAAGGGTAATGAACTTGAGGGTCAAATTACTTTCACACAGCAATTCAAAAGTATGGCAACATGTATTCTAAGTACTGGACCAATCGACTATACACAGAACAACTTAGGTCTCACTGACGAATACATTTTAGAAATTCTCAATTATGTTAAAAATCATTAAGTATTTAATTCCTTAATGACATTTGATACTATTTATTAGTATGATAGAAAACAAAAGTATAAACAATCATAACTATTTCCTTGGTCAATATATGACCCCTTTGGATTTGGCAAATGACCTCTTATCAGAACTCGAGATATCTGATAATCTAGTTTACGTAGAACCATCCTTCGGAACCGGTAATTTTGTACGAGCTCTGCAAAATAGGAAAGTTGATATGAACAATGTCGTCGGATGTGAATTAGACTCGAACCTTTTTGATTTCACATCTGAATTGAGTTTTGAAAAACATCTTATAAATTTTTATGATTGGAAATTCAAAACGAATAAAAAAATAGTTTTCGTCGGAAATCCACCCTTCAGAACTCCGGCTCATTCGTTACGTTCACATCCCGATTTTATAAAAAAATTATGTAAAAAGTATGACGTTAAAGGGATACGTGAAGAATCGGTTTTTTTTCTCCTAAGATGTTTAGAAATCATAGAGGAAAATGGTAATGGTGGTGAAATAAGATTTGTAATGCCAGAAACACTTTTTACAAATAACTCCAAGTTTTTTGTGAGTTTTCAAAATTTGATACATGAAAAATTTGATATAGAATATGTCAAAGAAATTCCCAACGGAGTTTTTGAGTCAGCATCACTCAAAATGATTTTCATAGTTTTGAAATACGTGAAAAAAGAGAAGTCTGATAAAATAAACAATAATGAAGATTATTGGAATTATAATCAAATATTCAAAAGAACTTATTTAGGTTCAGTTCCTTGTGAAAGTATATTTCTGTCCTGCAAGGATGAAAACAAGGAAGAATTTATCGAGAGAATGACAAGATTATATAATTCTGATTTGAAGGATTTGGATTCCAATTTGAGATTCCAAGGACTTGCCCACTTGAAAGTATTGAATAGTGGTAATCAAGAACTCAAATTAAAAAAGCTCGAGGTGATTTGGGAATATTTGAATGAGATAAAAACTAAACTTTTAGATAATTTTTTGGTTGAACTACAAAATTCAAACAACTATAAAAAGATAAATCATAGAAACGAAATCAGATATTATTTTAGAAATCCTATTTTGAAAAAAATGAGTTTTGTTTATGAAATAAATCCAAATCCAACTAAATCGTTCTATTTTACTGGCAATCCCTCGAAATCATCTACAGATTATTTTGGGTATTGTGATTACGATATCACTAGAAATAGCAGTCCTGGTGCATGTAGAACTATTCCGATTGAGGATGTTGAAAATAATCTTACCGATGAATTCAAAGAATGGTGGAACAAAAATAATATGGGTGAATATGAAAAAATTTTTGATTTAATTCTTACTATTTCAAAATCAAAATGGTATAAAAATATGAAAAAAAAATATAATAGGTTTTATTTTGGAATCCCTAAAAAAAACGAATTTTAATCTAATTTATAATAAATAAACCCTACATTTGTAATTCATGAAAAATTACTTTTTAATCCTCTTAGGAAATTTCGAAAATGAATCTGAGACTAAAGATATTGTTGTGTCTCTTAGTCCGATTGTTGATTCACCCACTTTGAAGTTCAACCAAACAACCGGTTCGTTAGTATTTCACTTTGCTTCTGAGGTAAGTCAAGAAGAAATGTATGATTATATTATAGTTACAGTAAGTGAAAAGTGCACTTCTTTCTTCCTGACAGAAAATACTGACAAGCTGTCAGTTTTTCTACCCACTTCAGTAAGCGAACATTTGTTGGACCTTGAGAAAGAAACTCTTGATATAAAGTGGAAATCTTCAAAAAATTTGGATGAGGAATTAGATGAGGAAATTGTGGCATTACTTTTGGAGGGAATAAAAAAATCCAGAAGGAAACCATCCTTAGATGAGATATTAGAAAAAATTTTATCCAATGGAGTAAACTCGCTAAGTCAGTACGAAAAAGAAATCTTAGAAAATTATAGTAAAAACTAATATTATGAAAGAAAAATCCATTATTCCTATCAATCAAGAAGAAATTGCAGTTTATCTTAAAGACATTCGTAAAATATCAGTAATGACACCTGAAAGAGAAAGGGAACTTGCTGAGAGAATGTTGTCTAACAATATATCAGAACAAGAAAGGGAAGATATTAAAAAGGAACTTGTCGAAGGCAATTTGAGGTTTGTCATCACTGTTAGTAAACAATATCAAAATCAGGGATTAGATTTTCCCGATTTGATTGCTGAAGGAAATTATGGACTAATGAAAGCCATTGATAATTTCGATTGGTCGAAAAAACTAAGATTTATTTCATATGCTGTATGGTGGATTAGACAATCAATTCTTCAATCTCTGAATGAAAACGCAAGAACTATTCGTCTTCCAGTAAATGTTGTACAAGAACTTCAGAAAGCAAAAAAAGAATTAGAAAACGCTGGAGTAGAGTTACCCGAAAAGTTCGTGAATTTACCCTACACCGTGAATTTAGATAGTCCTTTAAATGAAGATGGTGATACTCTCATGGATGTATTAGTAAACCCTAACGCAGAATCTGCGGACTCAAATCTTTCTACAGAACAAACTCTCAAAGATAAATTACTTGGTATGTTGGATGTGCTTGACAAAAGAGAAAGGGTGATTGTTGAAGATTACTTCGGGTTATCAGGTTCAACACGAACCTTGGAAGATATCGGTAATGATTTCGATTTGACTAAAGAGAGAGTTAGACAAATAAAAGAGAAGGCTTTACGTAAACTTCGAAACGAAACGGGTAGTCTTTTTGATTACATGTAAAAAGATTATAAAGGTTGTATTTATATGATAAACCTTTTATAATTTAAGGTTGTACAAAAAATTATAATAAAATGAAAAAATTCATTGAAACAAACTTCACAGTTATTGTTTTGGTTATCGCCCTTTTAAGTTTTTTTAAGGGTTGTGGGGACTCAAGAGAAATTACCAAAATAAAGAAAGAAATTCAAGCAATCAAAGACTCAACATACACGAAGGATGAGTTGAGTAAAGAACTCAAGATTTCAGGTTTGGAAGCTGAAAAAAGAATGATTCAAGCTACCGATAGAAAACTATTGGATGTTCGGAGACAAACAGAAATCGAAGAAGAGATAAATAAATTAAATAAAAAATAAATGAACTGGATTGAAAAAAATTTCAAGAAAGTAATTTATGTGGCATTTCTTGTTCCGATAATAACTGTCGCAGTGGTTTCTATTTCACACGTGACAAAATGGTATGGAATTTCAAATCCAATCAGTTGGGCGATTTATTTATCCATTGGTATAGAAATTGCGGCACTTTCAGCTTTGGCGGCAATTGCTGCACAAATGGGAAAAAAAGTTTATTTTCCCTTTATTATTGTTACGTTGATTCAATTCATCGGTAATATCTTTTTTGCATATCAATATATTGACATAACTGGTCAATCCTTCAAAGATTGGGTAGATATGGTGGACCCTATCGTTTCTTTCATAGGTGTTGAATCTGAAGACCCTATAGGACATAAAAGATTCTTGGCAATATTTGCAGGTGGAATGCTACCAATAATTTCATTATCTTTTTTACACATGTTAGTAAAATTTGAAGAAGATGAAAGAAAAAAACAAATAGAAATAAAAGTTGAGAAAATTGTAAAAACTGAATCTAATATCACCAACAAAGAAATAAAACCACAAGAGACAACAAATCAAGAAACCGAAGATAAACCTGAATATAAAGTTTTGAGTTATACTAAAAATGTCAACTCTCAATAAATACGGAAATTTTAAACCATTAGGTAAGTACCAAAATAAAAAACAAATCATATTATGTCATACGTCAAGGGAGGTAGATAGGTATCTAACCTCCCTTCGATTTAGATATAATCAGAAATTTGATAGAATACCTAATTTCATAATCACAAAAAAAGGGGAAGTTCTACAATTATTGGATGAATCCTCCTATACAAGATTTTTTTATAATGAAGAGGTCAATAAAAATTCAATTATAGTTTGTCTCGAGAACTTAGGATGGTTGGAAAAGAAACCCCTTTCCAAAGAGTATATTAGTTGGGATGGGAGTATTTATAATGAGAAAGTTTACGAAAAAAAGTGGAGAGATTTTTTCTTTTGGGAACCATATTCAGATATACAAATAAAAGAAACGTCTGAGATTTGTTCTAAACTGATTGAATTTTTCCAAATAAAAAAAAGTTGTGTTGGTCACAATACTAAAGTTGATGGAATAGAAAAGTTTGAGGGAATTTCCACAAGAAGTAATTATGACCAAAGGTTTACTGATTTGAACCCATCTTTTAATTTCGAAAACTTTGTAAAATTTTTAGAAAATGAGCAATTTGCATAATGAAAGATATGATGAGATAAAATCACTTTTAAAGAAATCTAAATTGATTTTTGAACAAAAAAGTGATATGTCACAAATCAATGTGGCTAAGGATATTGAAACTAAAATATCTCAGGATAATGATGAATATGAAATGGATTATGAAGATGGACCATCTTCCCCAAAGGACAAAGTACAAAAGTATAGAGTATCAGGTGGAATTTTAGCACTTCATGGTAAAAGTAAAACCGATTTAGATATAACAACAGACGATAAAATTGCGTTTCAAGATTCTATGGAAGAGTTTGTAGATGAAGTTTCGGATTTAGTGGACTTCAACACGCTGAATGTGTATCCAAATAACGTAGAATGGTCTGGTAAAATCATAGGTGAAGATTTAGATTTTACTTTTACGATTGGTGAAGATAGTGGGATTTATATCGAAGGTACTATGATTAAAGTAGATGACGAATTTTTGGAGTTGATAAATAAATTACAACAGTATTATCAAAAATTCAAAAGTCGTTGGGCTAAAATTATAGCTGGTCGTAAAAAAACAAGAGAAACCAATGTATAAAATAAAAATTTTTTTGATAGATAATTACAAAACCATTCTGAAGGTTGGTTTTGCACTATTCTTGTTGTATTGGGTAATATTCATTCTCATACCTAAAAATAAAATGACAATAGACCAAAAAAATGCTTTAGACTCTTTGTCTCAGAAAATAAATTTGGTCCATGAGGATAATAAGAAATTAGAGAGTGAAATACAAGAATATAATGAAAAAATAGTTGAAATAGATAACAATATCGAAAAAATCAAAGGTCAAAAAACCATAATAAAAGAATATTATCATGAAAAAATTATTGGTGTTGATAAGCTTACTGTTCGCGAACTTGATAGCTTTTTCACAGACAGATACAAATACTAATGTGAAGAGTTTTCCAATTCCAATAGTCAGACTCATTATGAAAGACTTATTGAGTGGAGACTCCGCTAAAGCCCAACTAAAGTTAGTTGAGAGAGAGGTTGTGGAATTGAATAACAAAATAGTTTTGAAAGATAGTGTTATAAACACTTTGAGATTGAAGGAAGACAACTACGTAACAATAATCAATTCCGAAAAAGAAAAATTCAAAATTGTAGAATCTTACTCAAAAAAATTAGAGTGGGACTTAAAAAAAGAAAAAGTGAAAAATAAATTTAAATCGATTTTAGGCACCGCAGTTATTGGGGTTCTTACATTTTTTATAATCCAAAAATAATGGCACTAACCAATACAGAAATGAGAGAAATAGAGACAGTCATTCGTAAGGAAATAAAAAATTTCTTGGAGACTAATACTTTAAAACAATTCGAGGAAAAGTTATTGGATAAAGTGCATAAAGAAATGAAACGTGGCAAACTTGAATCTGAAGTTAAAGAAATTGCTGTAAAAATGTTTAGAGAATTTTACCAATTCATGTGGCAAAACAGAAGTTATTGGGAGCCAAGATTAAAAAATTCATAGATATGGAAAGTTCAGAAAAAGTATGGAAAGATTCATTGAAAAAAAGTTACTCCAATGCACTTACAAATGCAACTCAGGGTAGTACAGGTGAAATGTTATCAGATATGAACAAGTATTCCAAAGAAATGAAAGAGGGAAACAATTCGACTAAACCTACTGAAAATAAAATAACCAAATCAGATGTAACCAAAGTAACCGCTAAACAACAGTTTGCAACGGATTTACAGGATGACCCAGATTTTCAAGAGTTTAAGAAAAATGCGAAATATGAAAAAGGAGGAGCAACCTTTTCATTTGGCGTTCCTAATGTAACAGGTGAAGACCCTTACATTAAAAAGAAAACAAAATACGGGAGACCTGGACGTGGTAAAGAAGAGAATAAAGAGGCTACAACGTCGGGTTCATCCGGTGCTTTCAGTGCACCCCTCTTTGGTGGAGATGATGATTTCGTAGAAAAAAGTGATTCAGAAACACCAAGTTTGAAAGAAGGGATGTTTTCAGATGGTATGTATGGGGTTGATAAAATTGAAGCAAAAGAAGCTACAGGTTCAGGTTCAGTCGGAGGATACGAATCACCATCAATGTGGGCTAAATCCACAAGTAAAAAAGATTGGGGACCTTCAAGGAAAACTCAATACAAAGGTGGTAGTTTTGTAAAAGTCAAAAAAAAATGTACAAGATTCCCATATTGTAATCAGGGAGATATAAATGCTCTTAAACTGACTAAAACGGAATCTGTCAAAGAGGCAATAAAAAAAGTATCACAGAAATTGAATATCAGTGAAGACATTATTGAGACTATTATTCAGAAAGAATATATCAAAACATCAAAAAGACACAAATAAAGATATTTATAAAAAAAAATCAAATGGCTAATACACAACTTGATATTGATAAAATGATTTCGAATATCCTCAAAGAGGAGATAGAAATAAAAAGTAAAAAAATTGCTGAGGAAGTTGGAGAGTGGACTGAAATAGAAATCGATGAAAAACTTCACGGTAAACAACACAAATTAGATAAAAATAAAAATGGTAAAATCGATGCCGAAGATTTCAAATTACTAAGAAAAAAAGAAACTAAAGAGGATGAATTTGATTCTTTAGTTGATGCTGACATTGAGGATGAAGAAGAAAGAGATTCTTTGGAACAGGGAATGTATGAAGAGGATGGTGAGACAGAAGAGGGTAACGAGTTTACAGGTGAGTTAGAGAAAGCCAGAAAAGAGGGTAAACCATCATTCAAAGTCGGAGATAAAACTTTTAAGACTGAACCCAAAGAAAAAAGAGATGAGTTTGATGGTAGAAAATCTAAAGTAATTGGTGTGTACTCGAATATTGATAAGCAGAGGGAAATGAAAGAAGAAAAAAAATGGATTCAAAAAACCGATATGAAAAAGGGAGCCTTACATAAAAAACTCGGGGTTCCTGAAGACGAAACTATTCCTAAATCAAAGTTGAAAAGTTTGAAAAAAGAACTTATGAAAAAAGCGGAGGGTGATAAGAAATTATCTGCGGCAGATTCTAAAACCTTGAAACAAGTGAATTTAGCTATGACATTGAAGGGTTTGAAAGAAAATGATAACTCTTTAAGATTGAGTGAAAGCGAACTAATCGAAATGATTGAAAAAATAGTATTAGAAGAGAAAAAAAATAAAGAGGTAAAAGATAAAGCAGAGAAACAAAATATTTCCACGAAGACACCAGAAGGTTTAAAGAAAACTGAGAAAGCCCTTAAAGCATCGAAAAAAGAAAATGAGGATTATGCTAAGGAAGTTGTCAAAAAGATGAAAGATTACATGAAAACAGGTTCTAAAGGTGAATTTACCGAAAACCCTGTGGACTTTCCAAAAAGTAATTTTGATTTAGAAAAAGACCCAAAGGTAAAAAAATATACACCTTCACAAGCTGTTGAGGAATATATTGAATATTTTTCATATCCTGGTCAAACAAATTTAGTATTCGATGAAATAAAACCAGATGTGAAAAAAATTGAAAAACATCTTAAAGGAGATAGGACTATGGGTAATGCTCAAGTTGATGAAGATGGAAATCCTTTGGGTAACGTCGTACCAAGTAAAGTCGGGGAAAGATTTTTCAAAAATTTCCAAGATAATGTTTATGGTAATGAACAAATGAAAGCTTCATATAAAAGGTTTCCACAACCTGTTGAGGAAGAGGGCGAAGGTAAAACAAGTGGTTCCCTACAAGATATAAAAAAACTAAGTAAAGGTGCGAAAGTTTTGGATAAGTTATCTGAATCCAAAAATACTGAAAAAGTAATAGATGAGATGGAACAAATGAAAAAGCTCATGTCTTACAATAAAAAAACACAGTAATTCACAAAATAAAATATTTTATCTATAATTCTCCATAGTCATCACTATGGAGAATTTTTTTAAATGGATAGGTAAAGAAGTGCCAAACGAAGAAGTTGTGATATGGTTCAATGTTCATAACATGAATTATGAAAAAATTGAACTTTATGGTGATATTTTCAAAACAATTTCATATTTGATACAAGACACCTATTTGGGTGAGGAGAATCATGAGACTAAAATTTCTCTATCTGTCGAGGATAAAGAATTACATTTTGAATGGTGTTGGACCAAAACCATTGAAAATTTCAAAAAAGAAAAAATTTTTATTCACCCTGAGGGAGAACATAAAAATTATCTAAAAAATTTTTTCAGCGAAACCTTTTATAATCAACATGATAAAAACATCAAAACAGAAGTTTTTGTTTTTATCGACCAAGTGTTTGATGTAGATAAAAAATTTTCTAGAGCAGATTTAGATATCCTAACAGAAATTTATAAGTTTATGGAAAAAAATGTCAAATAAAAAAACCTTTATCAGTTTACTTCCAGTGACAAAAAATTACTTTTTTAACAAAATAAACTTTAATTATTAAATCAAAATGGAAACATTAGAACAAATTAAAGAATTGACTGAAGTTTTATCTGTTGACGCTACCAAATTTTTCAAAGGTAACAAAAGTGCAGGTACGAGAGCTAGAAAGACAGCTCAAGAGTTGAAAGCTCTACTTCAAAAATTCAGAGGCGAAATTCTTGAACACAAGAAATCAGAAAAAGATGCATAATATTGAATCAACATTTTTTTTTATATTTGTTTTTACAATATTGATTGTATTCAGAAACCTATTGAAAATTATAAGTACCCTGTTCGATAAAGAACCAAAAAAAATTATTTATACTAGCAGGGAACTTATAATTTTAGGTCTTTCATTGTCTTACATTATAACATTTATCAAATTCACATGAGTTTTTATAAAGAAATAGAACAGTTCTCAGAATATATTAAATCGATAAGAAAATTAAAAGATTATCTAAGTTTTGATTTGTATTTTCCTTCTAAATGGGGATTACCTAAAGATGATACACAAATAATTCCATTCGAATCGGATGTTGCCAATCACAAAGGTTTGTCCTTTGTCACGGAAATGAAAGATAAGGAAGTAACAAATACGATTACTAAAATACTTAAAGTAATAAAAATAAATAAAGAAAGGGAGTTAAAGGAAATGTTATTCAAACAGACCATCGAACAACTCAAAAAGACTTTTGAGAATAACGACTTGGATAGACTTCAGAACCTTTATTTTGATTTTGAAAATAACGAATTAGATGAACCAGAAATCGGAGAAGAATCAGATAGCATTGAACTGGCTGAATAGTGAGAAAGGTAAGGACAGTAAAAGCTTGGAAATTGATAAGAGAAAGTTTATCCAAGAAATAAAAAAATATAAGAAATCAGATTTGATTCCGATTCCAAAAAAGTTGACCCTATGGCAGAAAATAAAAATAATGATTTTGGGACAATAAATAAGTTGGCACTTGTTGCTGAGTCCGTCCAGACTCTTTTCATGGGTAAAGCAACCGTTGTTTTTGAGTTAAAAAAAGAAGAATACGAGCCAGTGATGAATCATTTCAGAGAAATAGATAGACATCACAAACAATTTTCTATAGATATTTCAGGAACTGAGTTTCATTTTCTACTCATCGAGGATGAGTCGTAGATTGTCTATATAATATTTTTTTATCAAATCCTGCATCTGATAATAATTTCAAAAGATATTTTTTTTGAGCAACAGAGGAGTCTTTGATAAATAAACAATTGGATTTTTTGTTGTCGTAATAAAATTTACTGACACAATCCAAAAACCTTTCAGCATCGGATTTATTTTTTACTGAAAAAATTTTAAAATCAAAATTTTCTTGGAGAATAATTTTATTATTCAACGAGTATAACATTTTCATTTCATTTCCTGTCATATAATTTTTGATAAATTTATCGAAAGAAATCTTATTTGATTTAGTAATATCAAAAATTTGTTCTTCTATTTTAACATTCGAAATTTTCACAAACTTCAAATTATCATCTTCTAATCTGACCTTTTTGTTCCTTCCAATTTGGTCTACAAGATAAGTGGGAGACAATTGACTTTTGGTTTTTTCTATAATTGCTAGTTCAAACTGACAAGGTTTACCATTTTCGAATAATTTTTCAAAAAACACTTTTTCTGATTCTGAAATACTACAGTCAAATGATTTTTGAGCTTTAGCTAATGTTTTATATTCCTTTATTATTTTTTTCTTTTTTTTATCCTTGAAAAGGACAATCATATATTGCGACATACATGAAAAATTACTATAAATTATTGGAAGTTGAAGAGAATGCTTCGGATGATGATATAAAAAAGAGTTATAGAAACCTATCGAAGAAGTATCATCCTGATTTGAACCCACAAGGAGCAGAACAATTCAAAGAAATAAATGAGGCTTATGAGGTTTTGAGTAACAAAGAAAAAAGAAAAAAATATGATTTCCAAAAATCAAACCCCTATAATGGTAGTGAGTTCTCAGATTTCTTTGCATCTATGTTTTCTAATCAAAACTTTAAACCACCAAGAAATCATCCTGCACCTGACAAAATTTTAAATTTACAACTTACTCCGATAGAGTCCTATTTGGGACAAGAAAAAAACATTCAATACTTCCGTGAACTACACTGTGATTCTTGTGTGGGTACTGGAGGGGATAGAACAATTTGCGGTTTATGTGAAGGTACGGGATTCTTGTTGAAAACGTTTGGAACTGGATTTCTCGTACAACAAGTGAGGATGGCTTGCCCACATTGTGAGGGTAAAGGATATAATTTAATAAACAAGTGTTATAAATGTTCAGGTAAAGGGACAATAGGAAATGCAAATGAAATTAAAATAAACATTCCTAACGGGATTGACAGCGGTCAATTTGTGAGAATACGTGGTATGGGAGATTATAAAAATGGTACATATGGTGACCTGCTTATTCAAATAGATTTGAAAAATTCGGATGGTTTCGAAAAAATGGGAAGTGATTTAATTTATAACCTTTATCTGAATTACGAGGATTTATTAAAGGATAAGTATTCAATACCACATCCGAGTGGAGAACTAATAGTTCCAGCCCCAAAAAATTTTGACACCTCCAAACCTTTGAGACTTAGAGGTAAAGGTTATGGTTCAGGGGACATGTTTATCAAAATACATGTCAAATTTGATAGACTTACTTGAAAAAATTTATAAGTGTTTTTATAAAAACGTAGTTACCGTAAATAGCTGAGACCAGTATATAGAAACCCAATAATAACATGGGTGTTACACTTTTTGATAAAGATTTTTTTTACATTTACTACAACCTTGAGATTCTTCCATATTTATAAGTATGATTTTAGAACAAATTATTAGGAGGGTTTTGCATCAATTTTTAGATGAAAAAAACCAAAAGAAATTTAAGAAACCACGTAAATATAGTCAATCATATTGTAAATCTACACCATGTGATAAAATGGGTTTCACTCAGAAAGCATCCTGTAGACCATACAAAAATTGTTATAAATGAAATTTGCCTTTTTCATTTTTTTTCATATATTTGACTTATGCTAAGTTATATAGGAGGAAAATCAAAAATTGGTAAATGGATTGTTGAGTATTATCTCGAAGATATGGAAACTTATGTTGAAACATTCGGAGGGATGTTTTGGTGTTTCTTTAATATGGATTTACAAAAGTTCCCTAATCTCAAAAGGGTTGTTTACAATGACTTTAACCCATTGAATTATAATTTATTCAAATGTGTACAAAATCCTTCAGAACTACAAAGAGCGTTGGATAGTATACCTGTTCAAGAATACGGAACGATAGTAACTGATATAAGTTTCAAAGATAGATTTAAAGATTTTCAGACCGAATTATTTTCTTCTGGATTCACCATAAATTACCCTGATTATGAAGTTGCGGCAAAATACGTTTATGTTGTCACACAAGTTTTCAGTGGTTCGAAACCTGAAACCTCGTCTTTTATCGATTTGAAAGGTAAATATAGGTCAAAATATTTGGCTTTCAGAGATAAATTGTCAAATCCAAAATGGTTAGAACATTTTTCAAAATTGACGAATGTTGAAAATCTAGATTTCCAAAATGTCATAGAAAAATACGATTCACCTTCAACTTATATCTATTTAGACCCACCTTATTGGAAAACTGAAAACTATTACTCAAATCATGATTTTGACCGACAAGACCACGAAAGGTTATCAGTAATTTTAAATCAGGTTCAAAGTAAATTTAGTTTATCATACTACGATTTTGATTTATTACACGAGTGGTATCCTGAAACCCTTTTTCGTTGGGAGAGGAAAAAATTTGCTAAAGCAGCTGCGGCAAAAAAAGGGACGAAACAAAATATGGGCGAAGAGCTTTTGATTATGAATTATTAGTTATTTTTACACTTTGATTGTATTTATATTAAAGTTCACTAAATGAGATTTACCAATCTATTGAAGACCATTATTTTGGAGGCACAAGAAAAAATTGATTTTCTAATTGACACCTATGCCAAATCAAAAAAGAAAAAAGATGGTTCAGTAAAAAAAGCAAAGCTTACACCTAAGGAGTTGTCCATTTTAGTTGCGGCAGACCCCGAAACAAATCTTCACAATGTAGAAATACCAACTGTTGATTTAAAAGAATTGACTAAGATAAAGGCAGGTCCTTATACACCTTGGATTATCAAAAGATATTTGGAATTAAATCAAAATACTGAAATTCCCTACGGTGAATCGGGATATGAGAGAGAGTTGAAAACGCTCAAGGAAAGATTTATGGAAGACTTGTACAAAATAACCGAGGACTTGAAAAAGTTTAATAGGTTCAAATCAAGGATTCCACAAGAACTAAGGGATATAAATAAGTTGACACCTGAGAAGTTATATGACGTTGTGAAAGATTTCGATATAACTATGGTGACAACAACAAAGGCTGAAAGAAAATCAGCACCCGTACACCCTGGTGGTAAATTAGTATATGATTCACCAAATCTAAGAGTTGTAGAAATTACAGACAAAGGAAATTTGGGTAAAGAAGCTGCATGTTTCTACGGTGGAAATCAACAAGAGACAAGATGGTGTACATCTGCACCCGGTCTTTCACACTTTGATTATTATATTGGTAAAGGACCACTTTATGTAATCTTTGACCCTTCCGACCCGAACGTTTCACCAACAACGGGTTTACCAATAGAAAGATATCAGCTTTCATTCGAGACTGACCAATTTATGGATAGACACGACCATCAAATCGATATAATTGAAAAATTGAATGGTCCTTGGAAAGAACTTAAACAAGTTTTCAAACCTAAATTTGCAAGAGGACTTACAAGTGGAGGTGCAAAACTGACCATAGATAATTTCAAACACGGAAATGTTGGAAAATTTGTTGCTCTTTATGGTTTAGACGAGTTATTCGAAAGTTTACCTGACACTCTTGATGAAATTGCTATATCACAAAAATCAGATAAAGGGCAGACTCTAGATATTAAAATCCCACCATCCATTAAAAGATTCAAAAATATGGAGGTAATATTATTGGATAATTGTATTAGTTCCTTACCTGATGAAATTTGTGAACTTAAAGAGTTAAAGTTTTTAAGTTTACTAAATAATCCAAACCTCAAAGAACTACCTGATTGTATAAATAATCTCAAGAATTTAGCATTCATTGCATTGACAGGTAGCCCTAATGTTAGAATTCCCGAATGGTTGAAGAAAAGAGGTAAAACTATGAGAAAAGATGATACTAATGGTAACCTTTGGGATTTGGAATATGATAAATAATAATTAAATTTGTATTTATGAGTGTTGATGTAGAAATCTACATGAATAACATAATCAAATTTTTCAAAAATAATCCCAAGGATTTACAAAATCTTGTGCCTCTTCATAAAGAAGCAGAATTTTATTCCAAAATTAGGGAGGTCGCTTTAGCAAATTCTGTCGAGGGTAGGGAAATAAGTTTGACCCAAAAACAATTGATAGATATTTGTGTCATTATCAATGGGGGAAAGCAAAAAGAATCTGAAGTTTTGGATGAAAGGGTTTTTTTTGAATCACCGTTCGGTTATATTTGTTTGAATTAAAATTTTTCGTATTTTTGTGTCTTATGACAGACGCAGTTATATATAAAAAGATTTTTCAAAGACATGTTTCGCGGGAAGCTCGAAACTATTCTCTAAGAGATAGTAACAAAAAAGAATACTACGACGGAGTTCACCCTTTTTTTGATTTTGTCTCAACTTATAGAGATGAAGACACATTCAAGAGTAATCTGAAAAATCTTTTATTTACCATTGTTCAAGACACCGTGACGATTTTGATTGAACAAAAAGAAGAAAAAATTTCTCTGAAAATTTTCCAAAAATCTTTTTCGAGAAAAGTTGGACTTCAATATTTCAAATTATATAAAGATATGAGGTATGTTACCGTGAACATGAAGCACGGTAATATATATTTTGGTGAAATGCACAATTATCAGAACAAGAAAAAAGTCCGTAAGAAAATTCGTTCAAATTTCATGATAAGTGACTCGTTTAGAACTTTTAGAACCTTATTAAAGAACATAATCAACGAATTCAGTGAAGACCAAAATACAGATGTCATAAACGAAGTATCCAGAATTTTTTTGGACAAAATTGACGGAGGTTTCAAAGGGTTATCTTTCGGAGACAGACTTTTCAAGTATTACTTAGATAAGAAACAAATAAAATATCCAAATAATTTTCCCTTATACTCGAACTTTCTCATTGGTAATTTCAGAAAAAAATTAAAAAAATTAGATAATAGGTTGGTCGATACTTTCATGTTTGTCAATGAAATAAACGGAAAAAAGTTAAAGAAAGTTCTCCATGTTGCGAATCATTTAAATTTATCAAACTATAAAGTCGCATTAAAATTGTTCGGTGCAGATTGGATAAATCAAGATGAAAAACTATTGAAGGATATATTCAACAATGAAGTTACTTTGGATTTGAGTGATAAGCAAGTATCACAATTCAATTTACTAATAACCCCCAAAGAAAAAAAAAGGGTATTTTTATTGTATAAAACGTTCAATTCTAATAATGAAATTGATGAGTGGACACTAAGGGACCATTTTTTATTCTATATTCAACTTAAAAGTTTTGGGGAAGGGGATGTTGAGTGGAAATCTACAGAGGATTCTGATTTTTTTAGAGAAGAACATTTAGACTGGGTGAATAAATTAGAACATTATAAGAGGGGTACATACAATAGAATTTATCCAAAAATTTACCATGATGTAATTCAAAATTTCGGAATAGGTAATGTTTATTTCTTTCCCAAACTCCTAACTAATTCTTTGGAGTACAATAGTGAGAGCTCGATTCAAAGTAACTGTGTAAAAGGTTATATCGGAAGAGTGAGTTCCGTAATCATTTCGCTGAGAAAGAATGACATAGATTCTAATGAAAGACTCACCATCGAATACAGGATTCATTATCTAAAAAATTCAGATAAAGGTCATATCGAACGTGTTCAGTGTTTGGGAAAATATAATAGTTTACCAGATAGTTCTTGGGATGAAGCGTTGAAGATTTTAGATTCTCAGGTAAAAAAATTATCAAATGATTCTAATTTTCCCTTTTACAAACTGACTAAAGAATGTAGTAATGGGGTAAAATTTGAATCAGATACAATATTCAACGAGGATGGTTATCTTGAATGGACTTATAAAGCTATTGATAATTCAGGTATATCAGATTATTTTCTATTTTGATGGATAGACACCAATATATTGTGAATTTGGAAAAAGATGGTAAATTTTTTTCTAATCTTAAATTTACTATACCTGATTTAATTATTCCCAAAAATTTGAAGGATAAAAGATATTCGCCTGTATATTCAGAACGAATTCTTGGTCCGAATAATAAAACAACCATCAAAAATTATATATTGAAATCGGCACAAGGATTTTATTTGTGTTTTGATAAGTTGGAAAATGATTCATCGGAGGTGACTATTTATTTTGAAGAGAGTCAAGATATCGAATTACAATTTTTCGTAAATAATTTTTTAAAAACTTTCAAAAATGCAACAACTAACAACAAATGAACTAAAAGAAAAAATCAATAACGGAGAAAACTTCGTATTAGATTTATACGCCACGTGGTGTGGACCTTGTAAAATAATGTTATTTAATTTAGATAAATTAGAGGAGCATTTATCTAAAGAATCTGAAAATACTCCAAAATACGGAATTTATAAATTTGACATTGACTCAGATAGAGAATTCATTATGAGCGAGATGGGTATAAGAAGTGTGCCAACAATCAAAATATTCAAAGAAGGGAAAGAAGTTTTTTCGAAAGCGGGAGTTATACCTACTCTTGAAGTTCTAAATTTATTACAAAATTAAAATATGTCAAAATTATCTGTTATAGTTTACACAATGAAGGGATGTCCTCATTGCAAAGACTTCAAAGAGTTATTGGTAAAAGAAGGAATAGAATTTCACGATAGAGATATTGATGAATACGAGGAAGAGTATGATATCTTCTCCCAAGTGACTGGAAACGACATGATACCCGCTCTACTTGTTATAGAGGGAGACCTAAAAAAACATAAATCTTTTCTATATGTTCCAGAAAAGAATTACAACGAACTCACGGAGGCGGTTGATATTATAAGAGTACATCAAAAAAAAATGGGGATTATTTAAATTGAAATAATCCCTTTTATTTTATTTTTCAAAAAGTCTAAGTCTTTTTCATAAAAGTTGAGTTCTTGATTCCAGTTGGATTCAATAACCTCCTTCTTAAATTTCTGAACGTTAAAATCGGCACAATCCAAAAAAAGAGAGTTTAGGGTTTCCAAAACCGTGCCATCCGCTTCTTGAAACAAGATTTCAAATTGACCTCTATCTTTTTTAATTGTTAGAAGTAAATTCTCAAAAACTAAATTAGGTGGTATATTATATACTAATCTTTTTGCAAAAAAGTAGAGTAACCTTCCCATCTCCAAGGAATAACCGAAGGGAAAAATGGAACTAACTACCAATTCCTCTTCTTTTTCTAAAATTCCTTTTTTTAAACTACAATTCTCTAAGTTATAAAAAAATCCCGAAAATTTTTTTACTTCTTGTAGTTTACATCCGTAGTCAATCAAATCTATTGTATTCAAGAGTTTTTTTTCATTCTTCAAGTCAGGGTTCTGAGTAAGGAAATCGTCTTTAATTTTGTTTAAGTCCAATATTTCTTTAGAGGTAGTTTTTCCTTTTACAACATAAAAATTCTCGCAGTCAACAACTTGAACTATGGAATTTTCCTTGAATGGAATTTTAGATAATATGAATTCCGAAAAAGAATTCACGAAGAATTCACGGGAGGTTCTCAATAATATTTTCATCTTGTATTTATTAGTTATTCAATCATAATTAATTTTTGAAAAATAATGAAGACTAACCAACATTTCCAAAACATTTAGGGTATTTGGATATTTATCTTTAGTATTTATAAAGGATGGGAAAAAATATTTTAATTGTTCCAAGTAATTCCACTGAGAGGACTGCTAACCGCACTCCATATATAAGTTATGAGGGTACAACAGGTCAGGTCATAATGACCGTTACACCTTCTGGTAAAATTAAATTCAGTGGTAATACCGTTGGTGATACAAATTTGATGACAGTAGACCCTGCGAATTCTACTGTTTCAGTGAACACCATTTTTGTGGGAAACTACTTAGCCATTGGAGGTGTACAAGTAATAAATGCAACTAACCAATGGATAGGTCCCACGACAGGTATTGCAGGTGCTCAAGGTGCACAAGGACCGAAGGGAAACACCGGACCTACAGGCGCAAATGGAAACACAGGAGCTCAAGGTGCGACAGGTCCAACAGGTGCTACAGGAGCTCAAGGTGCTCAAGGAACATTCGGACCTAATGGAGCTCAGGGTATTGCGGGAGCTCAAGGTAATACAGGGGCTCAAGGTAACAATGGTCCAAAAGGTGCAACAGGAGCTCAAGGTTCTGCGGGCGCACCTGGTAACACAGGTAACCCTGGTCCCACAGGGCAGAGTGGAAATCCTGGCCCCCAAGGGGCGACAGGGGCAACAGGCCATCCAGGTGCTCAAGGAAGTACTGGACCTACAGGACCTACAGGTAATCCTGGGGCTCAGGGACCCGTTGGGCCCACAGGTGGTCAAGGTGCTCAAGGTCCTCAAGGAGCACAAGGACCGAAGGGTTTTTCAGGTGCACAAGGTGCAACAGGCAATACTGGTGGTACAGGACCAACAGGTAATACAGGACACCCTGGTGCCCAAGGTGCAACTGGCAATCCTGGTCCACAAGGTTTCACGGGAGCTCAAGGTGCAGTTGGACCACAAGGAGCTACAGGAGTCCAAGGTCCTCAAGGAGCACAAGGTAATATAGGTAATACGGGGGCTCAGGGTGCTACGGGAAATGTTGGACCCCAAGGTTTCACAGGTAATGTTGGGGCTGTGGGTCCCACAGGCGCTACTGGTCCTAAAGGACCCGTTGGCGCTACAGGTAATACAGGTAATGTTGGACCGCAAGGAGCTACAGGAGCAACAGGGCCAACTGGGGATACGGGTGCTACAGGACCGGCAGGGCCACAAGGTGCGGTTGGTCCGAAAGGGGACACGGGTAATACTGGAGCTCAAGGTGCGGTGGGACCACAAGGTGCGACCGGTCCTACAGGAGCTTCAGGTGCTCAAGGGGCTCAAGGTGCCGTGGGTCCCAAAGGAGCGTTAGGACCACAAGGGTCTCAAGGCCCTGCAGGAAATACAGGACACCCAGGTGCTCAAGGGGCTACAGGACCGACAGGACCCCAAGGTAACACAGGGGCTCAAGGTGCGGTAGGACCACAAGGTGCCACAGGACCACAAGGGTCTCAAGGCCCTGCAGGTAATACAGGACACCCTGGTGCTCAAGGTGCAACCGGACCTCAAGGTTCTCAAGGTCTCGGTGGTGGAACTGGACATCCAGGAGCTCAAGGTAGTACGGGTGCCAATGGACCTCAGGGACCCCCAGGTAATACGGGAAATACAGGAGCTCAGGGTCCACAGGGTGCTACTGGCCCGCAGGGTGCACAAGGTAACACGGGACATCCTGGTGCTCAAGGAAGTCAGGGTGCTATAGGACCTCAAGGACCGACGGGTAACACTGGACACCCTGGTGCACAGGGCTCACAAGGTCCTGGAGGGGCCACGGGAGCACAAGGTAGTACGGGTCATCCTGGTGCTCAGGGAGCAACCGGACCTCAAGGTTCCCAAGGACTTGGTGGTGGAACGGGTCACCCTGGTGCTCAAGGTGCTACAGGACCAAAAGGACCTCAAGGTCCACAAGGTGCTACAGGTCATTTCGGAGCTCAAGGTAATACAGGTAATATAGGTAATCCCGGTGCTAGTGGTGCCACAGGTCATCCTGGAGCTCAAGGGGCTACAGGTCCTGGGGGTAGTGCAGGAGCCCAAGGTTCACAAGGTTCACAAGGTCCGCAAGGAGCACAAGGAGCGACCGGACCAACTGGAGTTCCAGGTGCTACAGGTCATCCCGGTGCTCAAGGGGCGACTGGACCTCAAGGGCCAACGGGACCTGCAGGTGGTACGGGTCACCCAGGTGCTCAGGGTGCGGTAGGTCCAACAGGTCCGCAAGGAGCTACAGGAGCTACAGGTGCAAATGGGCCACAAGGGGCCGTAGGTGCAACAGGTCCACAAGGTGCTACAGGTCCACAAGGTGCGACAGGTGCTACTGGTGCTCAAGGACCAACAGGTCCAGGTGGTCCGACAGGGCCTGGAGGTTCTCAAGGGGCTCAAGGAAATAAAGGACCCACAGGACCAACTGGTCCGCAAGGACCACAAGGACCTCAAGGTGCTCCCGGTCCACAAGGACCAATAGGTCCAACAGGTCCAACAGGTCCGACAGGTCCAACAGGACCACAAGGACCTCAAGGTGCAACTGGTCCAACAGGACCAACAGGTGGACAAGGTACGCAAGGTTCTTTGGGTGCCTCAGGTGGACAAGGTGCTCAAGGAGCTCAAGGTGCGGTGGGACCGGGCGGAGTTATATGTCAATTGAATAGTGTTATCTTGCTCACGGGTAGTAGAAATCCATGTGTGGGTGTTTGTAATATTACTGCACCTAACGTTTCTGTATATACCCAAAACGCTTACACCGCAACTCAAAACAAATATTTTGACACTACGAATTGTTCTAATGGAACTTGTGATTGGGCTACCTATGGTTATGAACAATGGAATAATGCTTGTTATTCTTTAGATGCTACATGTGGAAATGGTACCTATCAGCAAGCCTGTGCTTATTCTGACGTAAAACTCAAAACAGGTATCGAAACATTGAAAGATTCACTTGTGAAAATTTTGGAAATTGAGACAGTAGAATACGATTGGAATGAAAAGAATTGGGGAACGAGAGAAGAATACGAATACTTTGCTAGGATGGGAAGATTACATCAGATTGGTTTGATTGCACAAAATGTGAGAATACATTTCCCTGAGGCTGTTGGAATCGGTCCTGATGGATATTACTTTATTGATTACAAAAAATTAAATTCTGTAGTTGTTGAAGGTATAAAAGAACAACAAGTATTTATTGATGAGATAACTAAACAAGTAGACGAATTAGAAACTAAATTGATATAATGCCTTCTAATGTAATTATATATCCTACCGGTAGAACTTGGAACACTGACCCTCATTTCATATTTGATGATGGTACTAATAAATTACAGTTCAACGTTTTAACTAACGCTTTGAGTCTGTCTGCAGGTTCAATTTCGAATAACTTTGTAATAGGTACAAAAGGGTCAGATAACGGAGTTACAACCTCAGGGGCATCTGCACAATCTCTCTATTTCAACGCATCACAATTTATAGGTACTGGAGGTGTTTGGGTTGGACCAACCGCAGGTATTGCTGGTGCTCAGGGTGCTCAGGGTGCTCAAGGTGCACAAGGAGGTCAAGGTGCTCAGGGTGCTCAGGGTGCAAACACAGGTGCTCAAGGGGCCACAGGTGCACAAGGTTCGATTGGTGCTCAAGGTGCTTCAAATACTACTCAGGGGGCACAAGGTACAGTTGGAGCTCAAGGTGCACAAGGTACACAAGGTGCTCAAGGTGCTAACACGGGAGCTCAAGGCGCTACAGGTGCTCAAGGAACACAAGGTGCTCAAGGGGCACAAGGAGGTACCGTAGGAGCCCAAGGTGCTCAAGGAGCCCAAGGTGCTCAGGGTGCTCAGGGTGCTCAGGGTGCTAACACAGGTGCTCAAGGGGCGACAGGTCCTCAGGGGGAGCAAGGTGCGACTGGCGCAACAGGAGGGGTTCAAGGAGCTCAAGGAGCCGTAGGAGCAGTTGGTGACACAGGTGCTCAAGGGGCACAAGGTGCTAGTACAGGTGCTCAGGGTGCGCAGGGGGCACAGGGTACCCAAGGAGCCCAAGGTGCTCAGGGTGCTAGCACAGGTGCTCAAGGGGCTCAAGGCGGACAAGGTACACAAGGCTCCCAAGGCGCTCAAGGTGGAGTCCAAGGAGCCCAAGGAGCAACAGGTGCTACAGGACCTCAAGGAGCTCAAGGTGCACAAGGTGCAAATACAGGAGCTCAAGGAGCTCAGGGTGGTCAGGGAGCTCAAGGTGCACAGGGAGCTCAAGGTGGTGTTCAGGGAGCTCAAGGTGCCACAGGTCCACAAGGTAATCAAGGTGCACAGGGAGCTCAAGGTGGAGTTACAGGTGCTCAAGGTGCAACAGGACCTCAAGGAGCACAAGGAGCTCAAGGGCTACAAGGGGCACTTCAAGGTGCTCAAGGTGCCACAGGGGCTCAAGGAGCTCAGGGTGCTGTAGGAGCTCAAGGTGGTGTTCAGGGAGCCCAAGGGGCAACAGGGCCACAAGGGGCACAAGGTGTTACAGGTGCTCAAGGTGGTGTTACAGGTGCTCAAGGTGCCACAGGTCCACAGGGTGCTCAAGGAGCTCAGGGAGCTCAAGGTGCAAACCAAGGTGCCCAGGGTGCGACAGGACCTCAAGGTGCTCAAGGTGCCATTGGAGCTCAAGGTGGTGTTCAGGGAGCCCAAGGGGCGACAGGTCCTCAGGGTGCTCAAGGAGCTCAGGGAGCTCAAGGTGCAAACCAAGGTGCTCAGGGTGCGACAGGACCTCAAGGAGCACAAGGTGCTCAAGGAGCTCAAGGTGCCAATACAGGTGCTCAAGGTGCACAAGGCCCACAAGGTGTTCAAGGGTCACAAGGTGCACAAGGGGCTAGTGCTGGTGCAACAGGTGCTCAAGGAGCTACAGGACCACAAGGTGCACAAGGTGCTCAGAGTGGTATCACGGGTCCACAAGGTTCTCAAGGTGCAACAGGTCCACAGGGTGCTCAAGGTGCTCAGGGTGGTAGTCCAGGTGCGATAGGTGCGACAGGTTCTCACGGTGCTACTGGTGCCCAAGGAGCTCAAGGTGCAAACCAAGGTGCTCAAGGAGCTACAGGACCCCAAGGTGCTCAGGGAGCACAGGGAGCACAAGGAGCAAATCAAGGGGCTCAAGGAGCCACAGGACCACAAGGAGCACAAGGTTCACAAGGCGCACAAGGTGCTAGTCAGGGTGCTCAAGGCGCTCAAGGTGGACAAGGTGCTCAGGGTTCACAAGGTGCTCAAGGAGCAAATCAAGGTGCTCAGGGTGCAACTGGAGCACCTGGTGCTCAGGGTGCGACAGGACCGAATAATACTGTTCAAGGTGCACAAGGTTCTCAGGGTGGACAAGGCACACAAGGTTCACAAGGTGCTCAAGGTGCTAATCAAGGTGCCCAAGGAGCTCCTGGGGTTACGGGAGCTCAAGGTGCTCAGGGAGCACAAGGAGCCAATCAAGGTGCTCAGGGAGCTCCTGGGGTTACGGGAGCTCAAGGTGCACAAGGTTCTCAGGGCGCAAATACGGGTGCCCAAGGAGCTACAGGGCCTCAAGGGGCTCAAGGACCTCAAGGTACTGGACCCGGACCTCAAGGTGCTCAAGGAGCCCCTGGACCTCAAGGAGGTACAGGACCCACAGGTGCACAAGGTTCACAAGGAGCCGTAGGCCCCACAGGACCAACAGGTGCACCAGGAACTACAGGACCAACAGGAGCACAAGGAACTACAGGTGTACCAGGGGAAGTTGCGGGAGCCCCTGGACCAACGGGTCCTCAGGGTGCAACAGGTCCAACGGGAGTTGGTGGTGCGGCCGGTCCAACCGGACCAACAGGTTTTAAAGGGAATACAGGTCCACAGGGTCCAACAGGCGCTCAAGGTGCTCAAGGTGCACAGGGTGCCAAATCCGATATAAGACTTAAAGACAATATCATTGAATTCAAAGAACCTTTGATACGATTAAAACAAGTTCAAGGTGTGAAATTTACTTGGGACGATGAACATCCCAAAATTAAATTTCATAAACATTTGAATGCTAAAGAAGCTTTTACAGGTGATACCTATGGATTTATTGCTCAAGATATAGAAAAAGTTTTCCCTGAAATTGTGGACACTGACCCGAGTGATGGTTATAAATCTATGGATTACGGATTGTTGGTCAGTTTGGCTTTTGCATCAATAAAAGAAAATCAGAAAAAAATTCTTGGTGTTAGAGAACGAATAAATAGATTAAAGGAGGTAGTTAAATAATGGCAAGTGTAATATTATATTCAGGTGGTTCTTGTAGTGCGGCTTGTTCATTGACGTCTACAACTGTAACAGCTTATTATAGTTCCACTACAATTTCAGTCGGTTCAAGACTTTTTACTACAAGTGCATATACAACCGATTTAAATGTAACAAATTTTACTTTTTTAAGTGATGGAACCGTTTGTTACAGATATGTTGTTGCGAACGGATTACCATATAACAACGTAAGTGCAATAAATGCATGTGGAATATCTGGTAACGAAGACATTGTCATTATACCTGCGGTTGCAAAACAAGCCATGATTGATTCTGGTGGGACTGTAACTGACATGTACATGGAGAGTGGGGAAATTAGATTTGCTCCAGGGGGTGGGGGAACAATTCTCGCTAGAATAAGCACATCTTATCCAAACCTAAGGGTAAGTGGAGGTTCGATTACTCTGACAAATAAACTTGCCAACGCCTCAGGAGATTTAATAAATTCAACTGGGTGGGTAGGAGCAAAATTGGCTCAAGGACCTACAGGTGCCCAAGGTACACAAGGTTCGACAGGTGCTCAAGGGGCTCAAGGTGGACAAGGTGCTCAAGGGGCACAAGGTACCACAGGTGCTCAAGGTTCGCAAGGTGCTCAAGGTGGACAAGGTGCTCAAGGAGCTCAAGGTTCCCAAGGACCCACAGGTGCACAAGGGTCACAAGGTGGACAAGGTTCACAAGGTTCTCAAGGGTTTACGGGAGCTCAAGGTTCACAAGGTGCACAAGGAGGACAAGGAGCTCAGGGTTCACAAGGAATTTTAGGACCAACAGGAGCCCAAGGTTCACAAGGTGGACAAGGTGCTCAAGGAGCTCAAGGAACTACAGGAGCCCAAGGTTCTCAGGGTGCACAAGGCGGACAAGGTGCTCAAGGGTCACAGGGAGCTAAAGGTAGTACAGGTGCACAGGGAGCTCAAGGTGGTCAAGGGTCACAAGGTGCTCAAGGTTCCCAAGGACCAACAGGAGCCCAAGGTTCACAAGGTGGACAAGGTGCTCAAGGAGCTCAAGGAGTGGTCGGTCCCACAGGTGCCCAAGGTTCACAAGGTGGGCAGGGTGCACAAGGTGCACAAGGGGCACAGGGAACCACAGGAGCCCAAGGTTCACAAGGTGGACAAGGTGCTCAAGGAGCTCAAGGGGCCGTCGGTCCAACAGGAGCCCAAGGTGCGCAAGGTGGTCAAGGAGCCCAAGGTGCGCAAGGTGGTCAAGGAGCCCAAGGAGCTCAAGGTTCTCAGGGCGGACAAGGCGCACAAGGTGCACAAGGAATAACAGGTGCTCAAGGTGCACAAGGACCTAAAGGGCCACAGGGTGCACAAGGTGCACAGGGGGCACAAGGGTCGACTGGTGCTCAAGGTTCACAAGGGGGACAAGGTGCCCAAGGAGCTCAAGGAACTACTGGAGCTCAAGGTTCTCAAGGTGCTCAAGGTGGACAAGGTGCTCAGGGAGCACAAGGAGCCACAGGTGCTCAAGGCTCTCAAGGAGCGGGTGGAGGACAAGGAGCCCAAGGTGCGCAAGGTTCTACAGGTGCTCAAGGAGCTCAAGGTTCACAAGGTGGACAAGGTGCTCAAGGAGCCCAAGGTACCACAGGTGCTCAAGGTTCTCAAGGAGCAGGCGGAGGACAAGGTGCACAAGGTACACAAGGTTCTACAGGTGCTCAAGGAGCTCAAGGAGCGGGTGGAGGACAAGGAGCACAAGGTGCACAAGGTCCACAGGGACCCAAAGGTGCTCAGGGTTCACAAGGTGGACAAGGAGCACAAGGAGCACAAGGCGCACAAGGTGCAACAGGTGCTCAAGGTTCTCAAGGAGTTGCCGGTGCACAAGGAGCCCAAGGTGCACAAGGTGCAATTGGAAGTCAAGGTTCTCAAGGAGGACAAGGAGCTCAAGGAGCTCAAGGAACGGCAGGTGCACAAGGCTCTCAAGGTGCCGGTGGTGGTCAAGGGGCTCAAGGTGCTCAAGGCACAACTGGAGCACAAGGTGCACAAGGTTCAGGTGGTGGTCAAGGTGCTCAAGGTGCACAAGGTGTTATAGGTTCCCAAGGGGCACAAGGGTCTACGGGGGGACAAGGTGCCCAAGGCGCCCAAGGTTCAACAGGGCCCACAGGACCTACGGGTCCTACGGGGGGACAAGGTGCACAAGGTGCTCAAGGAGGACAAGGAGCCCAAGGACCTCAAGGGCACGTAGGTGCAAACGGAGCTACAGGAGATATAGGTCCAATCGGACCAAAAGGACCTACTGGTCCCACGGGGGGACAAGGTGCTCAAGGTGCTCAAGGACCTGGTGGTGCCACGGGTTCTCAAGGTCCTACAGGAGGACAGGGTGCACAAGGTGCTCAAGGTTCTGGTGGTGCCACGGGTTCTCAAGGTCCCACAGGAGGACAGGGCGCACAAGGTGGTGGGGGAGCTCAGGGTTCTCAAGGTCCACAAGGGCCTGGTGGTGCTCAAGGTGCTCAAGGTGCTGTAGGTCCACAAGGACCTATCGGAGGGCAAGGTGCTCAAGGTCCGACAGGTGCACAGGGTACCGGTGGTTCCCAAGGTGCACAAGGTGGTGGTGGAGCTCAAGGTGCTCAAGGTAATAAAGGTCCTGCTGGTGGTCAAGGGGCTCAAGGGGGTACTGGTCCACAAGGTGCACAAGGTCCACAAGGAAACCAGGGAGCACAAGGTCCACAAGGAGGCCAAGGACCCCAAGGTGCGCAGGGGGGGACTGGACCCAATGGATTATCAGGTGCTCAAGGTGCTCAGGGAACTACAGGTTCGGATATTAGATTGAAGAAAAATATTAAAGAAATTCAATCTCCGTTGGAGAAGGTTCTCAAACTTAGAGGTGTTTCTTTCTATTGGAATAAATTGAATGATGAGGATTCTAAAACTGGTAAACACGATATTGGATTCATAGCTCAAGAAATAGGACACATTTTACCTGAATTAGTTTTCAAGAAAAATACAGAGAACGCGTATTTCATGGTTAAATATGCTGAGGTTATAGCAGTATGTTTGGAAGCAATAAAAGAACAATCTTTGATTTTGGAATCCAAAGAAAGAAAACTTGATGAGCTAGAAATAATTGCTAAGGAAAGGGGACTTTTTTAAATTTCTCCTTTTTGAATTAAATCCCTAATTTCAAAACCAGTTTGGTATAACATTGAGAGAAATTTTTTCCAAATCTCGGGATTATATTTTTTAATCAATTCCACATAGTGAATATAATATGGGTCTTCACCTCCCCTTTCAGACATAAAATCTGCAATTTGAGGATTATCAGTTGTCAAATTTTTGAATACCCTGATAAGGTCGCTTCCCAAATGTTCATCATTTATTCTGAATAAAATATCCTTGGACAATTTTGATAATTGGTCACCCTTGGCAAAATAATTCATAATATTTCTCAATGACTTTTCTAAAAATTGAAGATTCTCGATTTTTCTATTCCTTTTAACTCTTCTTTCAAATTCTAAAACTAAACCTTCCAAAAATTCATTAGAAATTGCAAAAAATTCTATTGGATGACCCCAATAATTTTTATCAGATTTTTCATCATAAGTGACCATATATTTAGGGCTGAACAAATGGGATTGAGTGGGGTCACTGGCATGAATCATTTCATGATACAACGTGAGATAAAGTGTTTTTTTTGATTCATAATGTTTGGGATTGACTTCGATAACTATATCTGCGGGGTCAACTGATTTTTGAGGTTTCGTTCCCATCTGACCCATGTATGGTAATCTAGGGTTTACCACAACTCTTGCTAATCCCTCAGTTCCGTCGGCTAATTTGAATGGAATCACATCTACAAGTTCTTTTCCTTTATAAGGTTTTTTTCTATCTGACCATAGTTTTTCTGTGACAGATTTCATCCTATCTCTAACCTCATCAGAAAATTTGTATCTATGAGCCTCCAAGATTAAATTTGTGAATATATTTCTGATTTTATTCATTTTTGTAAATCAACACCCCAATTTATTGGAATTTCTTTCAGACTTATTCTATTTACAAATTTATCGAAAGCGTCTTTAAAAATTATTTGGGCTCTTTTTATATCCTTTATTCTTGCCATATCAGATAAAATCCCTGTTGATAAATATGCTTGAATTTCGTCATCAATTACATTTTCGCCATAACCCATGTTTTTAATTTTTCTTGACATGGAGTCTAATGTAGTTGGGTTTAGATTACTGATATTGTAAGACTGTAAGTTTCTATAATTGGGGGAACTATACCACAGTCCATGAGCTAATTCATGATAAATCAAACTCAAATCCTCACCATCGGTTTGGTCTATACCAATTAAATAGAAATTGTTATTTCCCGTTTTCTCTTTTATGGTATCAATAATTGAAAACATAATAAGGTCAAAATAATTTATGTCAGGAATAACTTTTATACAGGATTCTATTGAGTCACAAGGTAAATTATAACCAGACCAATCTTCATGGTATGTGAATATGTCATTCTTGGTTTTTTCCTTATAGAATTTGACAAAATCGACCCATTTGAAACCTTTTCCTCTGAATGTCTCTGAGTCTGACTCATAAAATTCTTGATAACGCATGAAAACTCTTGCACGGAGTTTATCATCTTTGATTACAACGGCGAATATCTTTGGAAATATCTCGAACAATCTAATTTTGGATAGAATGTTTTGGATATTTTTGGGTGGGTTTTTTGGTGGACTTTGAACCCTCTCGTGAATTTTATCTACATTTTTAATTTTCATCAGAAAAAATCGCTGAAATACATGTTTATATTTTTATCGACTACTCTACTATCGGGGTAATCATAATTTCTCGGATATAAACAATCATTGTTTTCATCCAATATTCTAATAAAATATCCTTCATCTTCAAGTGCGTTGGAATACTTGTTTGTCAAAAAATCATAAATTTGCCCTTCCAAATCTTTTATTTTCATTTTGTATTGATACTTCATAGTATCTTTTTTATAAGGATGTGGGGATGATATCCACTCACCCTCATAGAAATAATTACTTAGTTCATACATTATACCTTTATAAATTTGACTCTCATATGCGGAGTTGTATGAGTCGGAATGTACTCTATACAAATCACCTTCAATTTCCAAATAATTTTCCATCAATTCATTGAATGTATCTCTATCATCCACAATTCTGGCTATGTTTGATTCGTTTACCTCAACGTATTCAGGATGACCTTGTTCAGTCGCAATCAATTCTAATTCCTCAGTTTCTGTTTTTACCCGTTCATTTTTTAAATCATCTATAATCCTCTTGTATAAAAGTTTTAAATTTTCTTCATCTAATTCTTGAACCACATCCCTATGAACATCATCAGTTGTCTCGGAATAATATTCGAACCAATCATTGTCCTCACCCAAAATATTTTCAACGGTGTCTCGTGAGAAATCTCTACTATCACAAAAAAGTGTTGCGAGTTCCTTTCTATCGTCTAATATCAAGTAAGCGTCCCCTTTTTCATCAATTTGGACATCCCCTAAAATATGATTCATGTATTTGTAAAATTCTGATTTATAATTTTCCAAAAGCCAGACGAAATAATTGTTTTGCCATTCTCTACTGTCATTTGCTAATGGGTCTAATAGATGTAAAAGTTTTTTCGATTTAATTACCGTAAAAAAATCATCATAATCATTGTTGAAATACTTCAACCCCCCTGTTTCACCATCATTGAAATCATTTATAATTTCTTTCCAATTCATACATATAAATACAAAAAAAGGGACAAATTTTGTCCCTTTTTATAAAATACCTTTATCAGATTATTTTCTGACCCAACCATTAGATTTTTGAGCCGTATAATATTTTTCAATTGTTTTTTTCACGGCATCTTTAACCTGTTGTTGTGGAGTTTTTTGAGCTTCCTGAAGTTGTTGGTTATTCACTTGAGGTTGAGGAGTTTGATTACCTTTGTTTTTACAACCGCATCCCATAATTTTTGATTTGAAATAAGTTTATTGTTATAAATAGTGTCGAATCGAAATATAAGAATGAAAAGATATTTATTAAATAAAAATTAGATGAAATTTTCCCAAATATTATCAGAAAAGGTTGATTACTCAGAGGAGTTGAAGGGTGATAAGAGAAGAGAGAACAAAGAGTGGGAACTTGATATCAATTGTCCACTTGAGGGTAGAAAGGCTTGGGCTTTGTTGTATTATTTAGAGTATGAGTCAGAGGTAGAGGTTCTCACACCCGAGGATTTGGAAAATAAAAAAAGAATTTCTGAAAAAATTGAGGAGTTGAACCAAACTTACAATACAACAGAGGACGAAGATGAAAAAGCTGAATTATTGGATGAAATTTCTGATTTGGAAAACGAAATAGATGAATTCGATAATAAAATTGATGTTTATGACATAATTCCAAACGGACAGTATTATGATATGACTCAATTTGAAATTCCCAAGGTAACGAGTAAAACATATACAGTAGGTACAGAAACGGAGGTTCAAGAATCTGCGGAGGAATTTGTAAGCCAGCTTATTGATGATATAGGTTACGAGGGATTTAGAAAAGGATTTATGGAAAATCACATCGATGAAGAAAAAGTTTTGAGTGAGTTTGAAAGTATTTTTGAAGACGATATCACGAATAATCCAGATGTGTATTTTGATGATGATGATAGAGAATTGTCTACTCAACAGAAGGAAAAAATAGAGATTTACAAAGAAAGAATATCTAAAGTTGAAGGGCTCATTAGTTTGTTAGAAGAAAGACTTATAGGAGATGAAGAGGTTGATGAATTGGTACAAGATAAAATCGATGAGTTACAAGAAGAAGTTGATGAAATGGAACAAGAAATAAGTGAAATTGAATCAAATCCTGAAGGGGATATCCCTCAACATTTGATTGATAGGGCTGTTGAGACAAAAATGACTGATATAAGTAGAAATCCCATCGAATATATGAATGATTATGGGTTGGAAATCGATTATTATATTGATAAAGAAAGCTTCATAGATGCTGTAATTGACGAGGATGGATATGGAATGTTAGCCTCTTATGATGGTAACATGGACGAAAGAAAAGTTTTGGGACAATACTTTTGGGTATGTAGAATTGATTAAATTTTTTGGTTTAGTATTTTTAATTATGCCGAGAAAGAAAAACATAAAATTCAAGTTGGACCCTGAATGGATGTTCAAAGAACCTTTGGATTTCGAATATAACAAATATACTGTCTTGGACTATATTCAAAAATGTGAGAAAAGATTTGACAAGCTTGAGATATATCCAGATTTTGTTGAGTTATCATTACACTTAGCGAATCTCCAATCTTTATCGAAAGAAAATTTAATTCTTTTCACTACAAAAAAATTTGAATCTTGTGATGATGAAATTCTTCTTAAAGAATTATTACCAAAAAAACCAAGAGAACTTTCTCCTGAAGAAGAATCTGAACTTGATAAAACAATAAAATTCTCTGGTTCTAAACTTTTCGACACTTTTAATATTGGAAAATCTATTTGGAATTTAGCCTTCGACAACATTCATTTATCAATCAGAAAGAACAAGGAAAACATATCAACAGGTAGAGGATTTGTTTATTTTTATTTCAAAGAAATTGAAAAACTTTTTATATGGGAGTATGAAATCAAAAAGTTAGATAAAGGTGAACAACAAACTAAGTTATATTTAAAATTACTTTACGAAGGACCCAAAACAGATATAGTAATAGGTAAACTTATTTCAGAAACCTCAACTTGGAAAGAAATATCTGGTTGTGAGTTATTACCTATATTCGAAGTAAAAACTTCCCAAAACTTCCCGATGGAACAAACCTTTATTCCTATGATGAAGAGAAAACTTATGACTTATGTTTATCAAATTGTCAACATGGAAATTTTAAAAAACTTTGACACTTCAATACAATTGTAATATATTTGTGTCATGGGTTTCAATAAAAGATACGTGGATTCAAAAAATAGTATTTTCGCACTCGAATCTAATAATCTTAAAGGTTATTATGGTAAAAGCGATGCATTGATTTTCGAAGATTCTTTAAGTTCGAAAATTTACGACCTATACAAAGAAGGTAAGTCTGACAAAGAAATTTTATCAATTATAAATCAAAACATGGAGGAAAAAACCAATGAAGTGTATTAAATCAATCAAGGAAACTAAAGATGTTGCCCTCGGAACAATCAGGAGAGTAGAAGACAAAGTTGCTAACAACATGGTAGGTAACTATTGGGCTTACGTTTCTAAAGCTGAGTGGAAAAAAGAAACAAGAAAATCCAAACCTACCGAACAGAAAACTGAACAAGTTCCTGAACAAGTAGAAAAGAAACCGTATAAAAAAGGACAACGTTCCGAAAAACATAAAAACAAAAAATAATGGCAGAAGTAAAAAAACATTTAATCAAAATGCTTGAGCTAGAGGCTGAAGCACAGAAAGCCAAAGCTCTTCTAACTTTGGAACTATTATCTAACCACGCAGCAGGAATAGGCGACCATTCAACAGGCGATTTCTACAAAAACGCAGAAGAAGCTCTACAAATGTTGGTTGATGCAGATGATAAACTCGACGCACTAATCAAATATTTTCCTAATTTATGAAAAAATTCACAGTAGTTGGTGTTAGAACGATTGATGAATACGTTACTTACACCGTAGAAGCAGAAACTGAAGAAGAAGCCCTCGAAATGGTTGAAGATGGAGAAGTAGAAGACAACGGAGACCATTGGCATAAAGACACCGGTAATGGTGAAGATTTTTATATTCAAAACGATGATGAAGAATCGGACGAAGACCACGAAGAAGACGATGATGAATAAAATTCTCACCAAATTGGATTGGTATTTTGATTACTACATCGCATATTTTCTCTACAATGGAAACAAACAAGACAGATACGTGCAGTACATGCGAAAAAAGTGGGGAGATACAAAATAATTATGGTCTGAATATTTCAGAAGAACATAAAACGTTTCTTTGGTTATGGGCCAAAACTGGCACATCCCACTTGAAACAAAACATGAAATATTTTGGTTTTAATTTTTATATGTTCGAGGGTTCTAAAAGAACTTTTTTATCTAAAGGAATCACCCAACAACATACCTGTCAATTATTCGAAGGACACAATGATTATAAGATGTTGGCCTCAGCTAGAAATCCTTACTCAAGATATGTGTCCCTTTTTATCATGGCAAAAAAAGATGAAGCCATAAAAGAAAACTTCGAGGATTTTTTAGAAAATCAAATATTTCATCATACAAATTTTGATTGTGTGACTTTTCATGATAGAGTACCAGATTATTTTGTCAGAGTTGAAAACTTATTCGAGGATTATTCCAAAATTCCTTTCATTGTTAGAAGTGACTACTATAAATCAGGGTTTTTAGAGGAATTCTGTAATAAAAAAATAAATAAGTCAAAATATGAAGTTGATTGGCGAGACTATTACAATCAATCAAAAGCAGATTTGGTCTTTTTCAACACTCAGAATTATTTCCAAATTTTAGGTTATGATAAAAATTCTTGGAAAAAATAAAAATATATGAATACTGAAATGGTCAATGGCCCTATCCATTATGGTGGTGCGGATAATCCTTATGAAGTAATTAAAGTTTGTGAGGCTTGGGGATTGGATAAAGATGCATATTTGTTTAACGTTGTTAAATATATTGCTCGTGCTGGAATCAAAGACCCAGCGAAAGAATTGGAGGATTTGAAAAAGGCTCAATTCTATTTGAATCGAAGAATTAAAAATTTAGAAAAATGATAATTTGGATTACAGGACAACCAGGTTCAGGTAAGACAACCATCTGTGAAGAAATTTTACGACTAAGAGACCATAGAGTTTTTCATATTGATGGGGATGATATCAGAGATTTGTTTGATAACAAAGATTATTCTGAACAAGGTAGAAGAAAAAATATTGAGTTAGCTCAACAAATCGCACAATACCTTCACAATCAAGGTAAAGATGTGTTAGTTTCTTTGGTCTCCCCATATAAAGACCAAAGAGATAGGTTCAAAGAAAAGATGGGAGATAACATGGTTGAAGTTTATTTACACACCACTGAAATTAGGGGTAGAGAAGACTTCTTTGTGAAGGAATATGAAAAACCAACAGAAAGATATCTCAGTATCAATACCACTAATGAAACTGTTGAAGAATCAACAAAAAAAGTATTAGAGTATGCAAAAAATAAAAAATAGTGTACATGAAAAAAATACACGTTGAGGGTGACCCTAAATTGAAAAATACTGGAGGTAAACAATATTCAATGTTTATCGGAAGATTTCAACCCTTTCATAATGGACATAAATGGTTAATTGACCAAAGACTCAACGAAGGTAAAAATGTTTTAATTTGTATTCGAGACATCAAACCCGATGAAAAAAATCCGTTTACTGCACAGGAAGTTGAAAGAAACATTAAAAATGAACTTTGGACACTTCTAAGTGATGAGACAGTAAAAGTGATGATTATACCTGATATAGAATCAGTAAATTTCGGAAGAGGAGTTGGTTATGATATAATTGAACATGTACCACCACAAGAAGTTGGGAATATATCTGCGACAAAGATAAGAGAGGAGCTAAAAAAGGAGGGTAAATTATAATGGAAACAAATAAGATTTATAAAGGGGATTGCATTGAGGTTATGAAAACTTTCCCTGAAAATTCAATTGACCTGATTGTCACCTCTCCGCCTTACGGTGTGGGAATTGATTATGATTCCTTCGAAGATGATATTCCGTTTGAGGAATATAAATTATTTTCTACTAATTGGATGACAGAGGCTTTTCGTGTTCTCAAAGATGACGGAAGAATTGCTCTGAATATTCCATATGAAATAAATCGTCAAAGTCAGGGTGGTAGAATATTCATGGCATCGGAACTTTGGCAGATAATGCAAAAAATTGGGTACAAGTTTTTTGGTATTGTTGACCTCAAAGAAAATTCACCTCATAGAAGTAAAACAACGGCTTGGGGTTCTTGGATGTCACCTTCCGCACCATACATTTACAACCCCAAGGAGTGTGTTATTTTAGCCTATAAGAAAAACCACATAAAGAAAGTCAAAGGTCAACCAGAGTGGTTAGGAACCCCTCAGGAAGTGGTTAGTGAAGAAGGGAAGACACGAACTAAAATGATGTACACAGAACAACAGAAAAGAGAGTTCATGGATTTAGTTTATGGGGAGTGGGATTATTTTGCTGACACTAAACAATTGACAAAAGCAACATTTTCATTAGATATTCCTTTGAAGGCAATAAAAATTTTAACTTATAAAAATGATTTGGTTCTTGACCCTTTTGCTGGTAGTGGAACAAGTTTGGTTGCTGCAGTTATTTCCGACCGTAATTGGATTGGTATCGAGCTTAGTGAAAACTACTGTGGAGTCGCTCAAAAACGAGTCCAACATTTCATAGATAAAAAAAACCAACCTGAACTTGATTTCGAAAAGGGGTAATACCCCTTTTTTTGTTTTCAGTATATTTATAATAAAATTATTCTGATGACTGAAGAATTGATAAAAAAACTCGTCCAAATCCAACTCCAATGGAAATTTTTACATTGGCAGACATTTGGTGATGCTAAACATAGAGTTTACGGAGAAATTTATGATGGTTTGGGTGACCTCATTGACAGTTTCACAGAAACTATGATGGGAAAATACGGCAGACCAAAATTCGATGATGAATTTGCTTTGATGTTTCAGGACATTTCAAGTCTCAGTATTCAGAATTTTATTGATGGTATAGTTGAATTTTTAGTTTCTTTCTCAGATGAGTTAGACTCCAAATATGACACAGACCTTTTGAACCTAAGAGATGAGATGCTCGGATTGATAAATAAATCGAAATTCCTTTTAACACTTAAATACTAATGAAGAAAATTGTTAGACTCACAGAATCCGATTTGGAAAAAATCGTGACAAGAGTTATAAATGAGCAAACAGAAGAGAGAAAATTCATAAGAGCCATTCAAAGATTTTTGAATGACAAGAAGATAACCGGTGACAACAAACAACCTTTAACTGTTGACGGAAAGACAGACAACAGTCTTACTTCACAAACAGCTCAAGCAATTTCAAAATATCAATCATCAATTGGAGTTGTACCTGCTGATGGAGTTTGGGGTGAACTTACTTGGAACAAGATGCCAAAATCTGACGAAAAAAAACTAAAAGATTTAGTTGCTGATGAAGGTGGAATATTTGATAGATTCCTCAGATGGTTGGGTATCCTTTAATCTCAAAGATTTTCCCATTTTATTTTCGTAGAACCTTTGATTTGAATCCTTTATTTTTTATCTTTGGTTCACAATAAAAGATTACCATGAAAAAAAGTTATGCTGGTGTTGCGGTCAAACACAAAAACAAAATCTTATTTTGTAAAAGAAGTTCAAAGGTAGATTATTCAGGTGTTTGGTCAATACCTGGAGGTACCATGGAAGATGGTGAGACTCCGATACAAACAGCTCGTAGAGAATTTTTCGAAGAAATGGCTGTTGACATCGATAATGAAGAATTGACCAAAGTCGGTGTAATTCCAAGATATTCGAGAGATGGAAAAAAGTTGAAAGGGGAAATGCACGTTTTTGAGATACAACCAATCCAAAAACTTATACCTGATTTATCTATTGCAATTGATGGTGATGAACACACTGAATGTGGTTACTATACTCTCGATGAAATGCCTCCGTCTAAAATTGGAGAAAATTTATATAACCTTTTGAATAATATTTAATATGTTTTCAATTTTAATAATTGCGGTAGTTCTATTCTGTGTTTTTGTTTGGATTGATATGGAAAAACAAATCAAGAATAATATTGATAGGATGGATATGTAAATTTTTTTTATCGTCGGGTTACTTTTTGAACTTTTCGGTATATTTATATGTTCTTGTCCGAGAGGACGAACACCCCAAAACCGTTTCAGAAAATCCGGTTTCTGAAACATGAGATTTGAAAAAATCTCAAATTTAAGTCCCACAGATTTGGTTATTTGAAAAAGTTTCTTTAAGTTTGTGGGACATTTTTATCGAATTAGTTCTTCAAAATATTTACTACCCATGTTCAACCAGAGCATGACTTGGTTGGTGACGGAGGGGTTATGGGTAGTTTTATTATATTGTGAGGGCTCATAACTGATAATATCAGTTCTTTTTTAGAATTCGGCATATTTATTTATATGCCCTTAAAAGACAAAGAAAAACAAAGAGAAAGGAACCGAGAATATCAGAAGAAACATTATCAGAAAAAAAAGGATTATTATAAAAACAAGGCAAAGGAATACAAAGTTAGGGTCAAGGAACAATTTGATGAGTTCAAAAAATCATTGTCTTGTAAAATTTGTGGAGAAAATCATCCAGCTACTTTAGATTTTCACCATAAAAATCCCGAGGAAAAAGAGATAATAATTTCTAAAGCAGTAGGAAGGAATTGGGGGTGGAACAGTTTAAAAAAAGAAATTGACAAATGTGATGTTCTATGTGCTAATTGTCATAGAAAATTACATTACAATGAAAGTATTGCGGGCGGGGGGCAAGGTGTTCCATGGGTCTCATAAGCCCACTTAGCTTGGTTCGATTCCAAGGCGACGCAACAAAAAAGTTCTTATAAAATTTGACAGTCTGAAAACGACTTCTTATATTTGTAAGACAATTGAAGGGAATCGTTTCCGAAAGTTCGGAGTAAAGAGATTTCGGTTTCCTTCAATCTTTGATAGTTCTTTGATTCAAGATATTGGCCGCCTATGGTCGTTAAATAAACTACGAAAGTAGTATAAAGTAGGAACCCCTGGTTTGGTGGTTCCCGCGGTTTCCGAAAGGGAGCTCGAGTAGGCAAGCAGGATATCACACCACCTCTAGTACCGAGGGTAACACTGTAGGGAAGTTGGTGAGGTGACCAAGCGATTCGGGTCGTTTGGTTGAGGTCGGAAGACCAATAAGAGTAACCTGTAGAACTTATGTAAGAACTGATAGTATCCACTATCACAATTGCGTAGTTCAATGTTAGAGTTGGCTTAAACACCGGCAAGGTAAGTTTCATAACAGGTGGTGCTGATGAGACCTTGACTTTTTCTCTACCAAGAGGATAGTCATGAAGTTGACTCGAAATATGGAGGTGGGGACACTTCAGAGGGTAGTTTAGTATCGGGTCGTTCAAAAGATGACTTGGCTTCAGACGAGCCGCTACCTTCCTAATCCGTAAACCAACTTTGGAAATTCAATGTCCAAAACATTAAAATTAACAAAGGAAAAGTGCTCGTCAGTTGTGTGTGACAGGTCACTACATAGTCGTGAGATGTTCACGGCCGTGAAGGGTTCCAAGCCCGACACGATTTTCACGAAAGTTCTCTAATCCCGCAAGGATGAATTGGCTCGGCAGGGTCGAAGAGTGATGAGTAATGGGAGAGTTGCAGACAACTTCAGGATTGGTAAATCTAATTTACCGTGACTGAGAGTTACTTCTCAAAAGGAAGTGGAAACAGAGGGAACCAAATAATCCTCCTAAAGATTCTTGTCAAAACTTGTATTCTCAGAGTTTTTGCCTAACCCTGACCGTTTCTACGGTTGGGGTTTTTTGTTTAACAAGGGTATGGTCCTGAAACAACCGTAACAGCACCAATAGTAACTGTATATCCACTTCCATCCGTACATATGGTGAGCTGTCCACTAAATGTTTGTGTAAAATAACTACCACCACAATCGAACCATTCTATTGATGCACTTCCACCACCAGCATCCAATACATAACCAACACACGTAGAAGGTGTTATTGATGGAGTTGGAGTTACTGTCGGTGTTTCGGCTGGAGTACCTGTATTTGTTGGAGTGACGGGTGGAGTCGTTGGCGGAGTAGCGGTATTTGTAGGTGTCGTAGTATTTGTTGGGGTCACTGTGGGAGTTGTAGTATTAGTGGGAGTTACCGAAGGTGTAGGTCCAACCGTTGGGGTAACAGAAGGAGTTTGAGTTTGTGTTGCGGTGACTGACGGGGTTGGTGTAGATGTTCTAGTCGGGGTTTGAGTTGCGGTTGCTTGGCTTGTAGGAGTTGGTGTCGGAATGTTTGCATTTGTAAGTTCACAAAGACTAATTCTAACACCGCCATATTGTATACTTGGTGGGGCTGAAAATGTTATTTCTGTGAAAGGAGTATTGGATTGGACTAAAAATCTTGCTAATCCATCAGTATTTACCGCTGTGATTGTACCGTTGTTGATATTAAAATTACAACCTGTACATTGAGTTATTATTGGAGTTTGAGAATTGTTTAAAGTTATGGTAACTCTATCTCCATTCGGGAAAGCATCACCATTCCAAACACCTGAATTGAACATCAATGATGAGATGGCTTGACTAAATCTAAAAGTAACAGTTGCACCTGACCCGAAAGACACGACACCAGTTCCTGGTCCAGGTTTTATTGTAATTGGGATTTCTTGACAAGAGTAGTTGTTTGGACCATAGGTAAATGTATTAGTTGAACATACTGAGTTAAAAGTGTAACCAGTTATTTGTATACCATTACTTGTGACCACTTGACCATTACAAGGGGTATTTATTACATTACATGTAGGACAATTATTCAAATCCCTTTGAAACCATTCTTCACTAATTACTAAAGAATTTTCGTAGAAATTACTTATAGAGAAGGTATCGTAAATTGCCCAAACATTTTTTGTTTGATTTGGTAAGAGTGGGACTTGGTTTTCAAATTCGCTTGAATCACATTTTCTATAACTAAATGTTACAAGAGTGTTACCCGTGTTGGTTAGAGTATATTTTTTACAATTCACAATAATGTAGTTTCAAATAAATACCTCATTGAACAAGAATTTAGAATCTAGTTGAGGGAATATTTGATTATGAAATACATCCTGAACTCGAACTCAGAGCTTCGAGAGTCCAACTAAATGGTGGAAACTGATTCGAATCGAAAAGATATTGATATCCATCATCAGGGTAGAACCAAGAACCACCCATACCCGAAGGTATTCTCATTTGATAGGCACCTGGTGAGGAATTCTGAACACAATTTAAATACTGAGTTACGTTTATATATTCCCAATTTGGTGTTGGAGTTGGTGTCGGTTCTGCAGTGGAACTCGGAGTGTTTGTAGGAGTTGAAGTTATAGTTGGAGTGTTGGTAGAGGTTGAAGTTACCGTTGGAGTGTTAGTCTGAGTTGGTGTTGAAGTTGTTGTTGGGGTAATAGTAGAAGTTGAAGTAACCGTTGGGGTGTTAGTTTGGGTTGGTGTAGATGTAACAGTTGGAGTATTAGTTTGAGTTGGTGTTACCGTCGGTGAGGAAGTGATACTTGGTGTTGGTGTTGGGGATAAAATTGGAGTATTCGTAGGAGTTGGGGTAGGTCTACACGCTGTCGTTATAGATTTTGCTAATATATTTCCGATTGAATCTTTTACAACTAACCAATATGTTTTATCCTGACTTGCATCTACACCGAAACCAATACCACAAGAACCCCAACAATTTGGACCCCAGTTTGTATTTGCCAGTGCAGCCCCTTCAGATAGAAATGGTTGAGTTGCTGACTGGTAAGGTGGAAATCCTCCAATGTAATTTATTGATGAGACTGTGATTGTGTCAGGGGAATAGGTGCAAGAATATTCTACATCAAAATCTAAATTACAATTTGGATATAAATTTGGGGATTCTCTTAAAGTATAATATGTTGCGTAAGGTAATCCCAAAACCGGCGGACAAGGGTACTGCCCGTTACCCCAACCTACGTAATCACAACCCGCAACGGGGAAATATAATTGACTATTAGAGTTGGGATTACATGGACTGTCCGAGTAAGGTAAGATACAATTTTCGAAAGAGACAACTCTCCAATATAAATCTACTTTTTTATTGGCTAAATCAGTTATTTTTAATAAAAATACATTACCGCAATTAGGTAAAGAAATTCTTCCGAATAAAGTGTAGTCAGGACAAACACTTGGTGTATCTATTCCTAATAGAATCCAAGGAAGATTGAAATTATTGGGGTCATATCCGTTGGTGGTGTCTTGAACCACGTATTCCACTTTAATCTGTGGTGGACTCGGAGAAAAACTAGAAATAAAAATTGCGTTTGTGCTTGGACCATTTACTCCTTGTACAACACAACCGTTTTCTGTAGTGAGAAAAGTTTCTTCGTCCTCTATCGATAAACTATCCTTGTAAAAGTTTGGTATTTGTAAGGATTCAGGTAGGGTCCAAATATTTTTCGTTTGGTTTGGTAAAATCTTTTCCTGATAAACCCATTTAGAGTCCGAAGCCCTTCTGTAATTTAATGTTGTAACTGTATCTCCAGTATTAGAGATAGTGTATTTGACAGAGGAAAGTTTGACACTCGGGGACTCATCAATTTGAAAAGGAAATGATGACATATCCTATAAATATGACACCCTTAAATAAATTTAATCTGAATCTTTTTGACCGAAAAACTTCGAAAAAGACGCTGAAGATTTGATAGTTTGTTCTAATTCAGTTTCATAATCACCATCACTTTTCATTTGCTTGAAATAATCGGCAATTTTTGTGGCAGTTGCTCTACCCAGCTCATGAACGAAGGTTACAAAAAGAAATGGAGGAGTCATCTCATCTAAACCGGAATCCTCCAATCTTACAAATGCTTTTTCGATGAGAATATTCCTATAATCATCGGAATAATGCATATCTTTTAAGATTTGATTTAATATTTCTGCGTCATTCATACACTCTTAAATATATTGAAAAAAGAATTTTTTGTTTGATTGGTTAAAATTTTTTATCTTTGTGAATAAAATTATTTTATGTTTGATAAACTAATAGATTTAATTGTCACATTTATTCATGATTTTCTCCCATTTAAGATTGTGAATCAATGGGAAGAAGGTGTTCATCTTCGTAACGGTAAGTTCATCAAATGCGTCAAACCTGGATTGGTTTGGAAAATACCTTTTTTTGAAAAATTATGGGTCACACCCGTGATTACACAAACAGTGAATCTTTCACCCCAAACTGTTACCTCATTGGATGAAAGAAGTGTTGTTTTATCTTCCATAGTTCGTTACCACATTTATGACGTTGAAAAATTTCTATTGGGGGTGATGCATGCCAATGATGTTTTGATTGACACAACCCAAGGAATTATCCGTGAGATTGTCGAAGACACAAAATGGGATGACTTAGTAGATTTAACAAATCGTGTCACGCCTGTTGTGAACAAACAAGTTAGAAAATGGGGTATCACAGTTCAGTTGGTGAGTTTTCCCGATTTAGGTGAAATAACAACCTATCGAATTATAGGAGATACACAAAAAAATTCCCATAATATTTTACCTGTAAATGTTTAATTCATATTTTTGAAAAAAATCAGTTATGACCAACGAAGAAATTATCCAAGAAATTCTTTACGAAGCAAGTAAGTACGGTTTGTTATCAGAAGTGATTGACACTGCTAAATCCATTTTAGATAAGGAACCAAATATCGATAGGGTTTTGGCTTACGACATGGCTCTTAGAGAATGGGTAAAATAATTTTTTTAAATTCAATCCTTTTCTTTACTTTTGTGTAACTATGAACACATCAATAAAAATTCAACACAAGACCTTTGGAGTGATTTGCGAGGAAATTTTCGTAGACGGCATTCAGTTTAAGATTTTCCTTCAATCGATTCATGGTTGTTTGAAGTCTAAGTCAGATTTGGATTTTTTCAACGGACAAAACTTTCTTTTACACGTTCCCTATGAAATTCTCAAGGAAAGTGTTGTGAATACCAAAATGGAATTTTCCACTTTGACTGAAAAATTTGTAAATGGTTCGGCTTTAGAAAAATGACTATAACCAAAGAAAATATTATGGAATGGTCCAAACCACATCATGGTGGTGGTCGACAAACGATAATAAAAACACCTAAGGTTATTATCTCAATTGTCGGAGGTGGAGGAGGTCTTTATGGTGACTTTGAAAAAACATTCGAGTTGGCCATAATGACTCATAATGGTTCATTTATTACAAGACTTTTTTGTCCTGGATTGAGTGATGATGTGTGTGGATACATGGAAGAAAATGAACTTATTGAAGTTATAAACTCACTTACAACAAGAGGTTTCCAAATTTCATAAAATTTGGTGGTGGAGGCGACCGAAAGGTCCTCGAAGGGGAACTATGTTCCCCTTTTTTTATTGGATTTCTGTTGGAAAACCTGTTTTCTCGTAAATTAAACCCTCAATATCTCTGAGGATACTACCTATAAAATCTTCAACATTAGACCATTCAGACATATCTGTATCATCAAGTAAATCATCAATAGTTCTCGGGTTTCCTTTTTCATCGAGAATTTTTGTTGGACCCCAAATAACCGTTAGAAAAATTATATTGTTTTCGAAATCAATTTTCATTTTTTTAATCTCTATACAAACGTTACCTCCTGAGGCGTATTCAGTCAAATCGTAACATAACATATTGTTCCTAAGAATCTTTGAAAAAGTTTTGTCTACGAATTCCCTTGCCTTCTCTTCACCGAACTCAGTGTGTAAATCCTTCAAAAAATTATCGATATCATAATCACAAATCTTGGAGATACTTACGGTCCTATCTGAAGGATAAGTTGTTTTAGATAAACAATTCAAAAAAATCTCGAGTTCTGACATTCGTGGTATTTATATTAAATATTTGTTTAGTAATGAATTATTTAATTTCTGAATCACAATTAGAATCATTAGTATCGGCGCAACAACCTGTACCTGTAATGTCATTCAGGTCCGCTCTGAAAAAGATTGTGGAAGTATTAAAAAATGACGAATATGAACCTGAACAGATAATGGATTTTATTTTGGGGTTGAGATATAAAGATGAGTTTGTAATTAGGAAAGCTCAAAAGTACAAGGACGACCCTGAATTTCTTACAGCAGTTTCCAAAATTATTGGATAAATTCATCTATATTTTTGGGTGCACTATCGAAACCGTAGTATCTGATTTCAAACTGAGGACTCAGTAAAATTTGTTTTTCCTCATCGAATTCATTACAGTAAACATCGCCATCTTGTATCTCTTCTAAAAATTCTATATCCAAATCTCCCCATTCTCTATAATTGAGAGTTATTATATTCGGGTTGTTTTCGATGTTTTCCCTTGCTCCGACAGGTTCGGGTCTTCCGACATTTAGTTCACAAAGATTCTTCAGATTTTTATCCCAAGAGCAAATAAAAATAACCTCGATAGACGAATCCTTACCGTCTAACTCGCCACTGGCATCACAATTATTACAATCAACTCTAGCATCACCGTCACAATAACTACAATCGACGGTACCTCTGCCATCACATTCCTCACAATCAACTTCTCCACTACCATCACACATGTCACAAGGAACCCTTTCACCTGCGTCACCCTCTATTTGACCTTCCCCATCACAATCACTACAAGGTACTTGACCATCGCCATCACACTCCGAACACGACTCGTTACCACTTCCGTCACATTCTGAACAATCAACTCTCCCTTCACCATAACAGTCACCACACTCCTCAACATATTGTGAACCTGTTTTCCAAAAGAGAGATGCGAAAAATAGATTTTCCAAAGCGAAATCGGCAAATTCGAAATTTCCCTTTTTTTTCAATGACAGGATATAAAAATAAAATTTCAAAAATTCTTGAGGAGTAAAACTCGAAAAATATATATCTTGTTTCTTTGCGACTTTTTTCAATAAATTAAAAACGTCATTATTATGTTCAACATTACGGAACATTCCAATAAGTTGCTGTGCCAACCTTTTCAACCTTTCATCTGTCATGGAAAAAGTTTTTTTTATAAATAGGTTTTTTTTTGAAAATAAATCAATTATTTTTTTATAAAACTTTTTATATGAGTATTACGGTCACACTTACAGAAACTGAAATCTTGGGTAACCCCAACGATTTTGATTTGGGCGGATTGGCTCGAAACAAATATTGGCAAGAGAGAAGAAATATTGAGGGTCCACCTATGGATGATGAACATTTTTTTCTAAACATCGGAGATGATGGTATGGTAAAATCCATCGGAAGACCTTGGGTCTGTTCAATTTGTGGGGAAAAAACTGATAAAGTAGATTATGATTATCTCGCTGGTTGGGACCATATTAGTTGTAGGTTGAAACTCGAGATGAGTGATGAGAAAGACAAATGTGTGATTTGCGGAAAAGAAAGTCCATATACAAGAAGTACCCATATTGATATGAGAGTGGGGTATGTTGAAGGTGGTGGTCAAGGATGTTTTCAACCCAACCAATGTGATAAAGTATGATTGAAACTTTTCACAACGAATTCATTTCAATAAGTGGGTCCACGACACTTTCTTATACGGATTGGCATATAAACAGGGATAACATGGCTCGAGACCAAAGAAACCTCGAAGTACATAATATAAAAAAAGATGATTGAGGTTTTTGACGAGTTTTTGACTTCAAACGAAATAAATGAGTTATTCAAAACTCTCAGAGAAAGTCATTGGATATTAGAAGAAAAAGTTCCTTATTTATCAGAGTTACAATTAGATGGAGGTGCAGATATTGGATATCTGAAAGAGATTCCTGAAAATACAATTTATTGGAGAATTTTAGGAAAACTTTATTCTTTACCTTTGATATCTGGAAAATATAAGTTTTTTTCTGCCTTTAGGAATGCATATAAGAGAGGTGATGTTACAGCACTTCATACTGATGAGTCAGACATAACCGCATTACTTTATGGAAATCCTGAATGGAATATAAATTGGGGGTCTGAGACCATCTTCACCGAGAGTTTATCCCCTGACACTGAGATAATTGCAAGTTTGATACCCAAGCCAGGCAGATTAGTTATTTTTGATTCTTCTATCCCACATTCAGGTAGACCACCAAGTTCAAGTTTTGCAAACCACAGATACTCAGTGGCTTATAACTTCAAAAAAATAATTTAAAAAAAATTTGTTGGTTTGATGGAAAAGTCTATCTTTGTGTAACAAAACACAAACATCATGACAAACACCATCACCATCCCCGCAGTTAAGGTATCTAACGACTCAATGGCAGGAGACGTATTCTACGGTTCCTTCAATACCACTGTAAAAGGTAAACGCATCACAGTCGGAGTCTCCAACCACATCAAAGACGTGAACAAAACCTACAAGTTCCGTTCAGCCGCCAAGTGTAAGGCTGGGTTCGTAAACATCCACGATTTCGAAGATACTCCTCAAGGTGCTATCTGTACTTGGGTGAAAAATGCTCTTGTAAACCTCCAAGTTCTTGTTGAGTTCGAAGGTGGTGTAACACAATGGCATAACGTCTACACCACGAAGGGTGGTGTATGGTACAGCATTGACCGTGGACTTCTTGAAGTATTGACCGTAGGAGCAATGCGTCAATCATTCCCTAACATGTGTGACATGAGTCTTTGGGAAATGGTTGGAGCCAAGACTTGGGCAGACAAAGCGTTCACTAATCAATAATACCTGACGGGAAGGGGGATAACTTCCATTCCCACGATGCGAAACAAATCTCATGCGAAACAAAAAACCAAAAACCGATAAAATGAGTTCGAAGCAAAAGTTGTTTCTCGAACTATTGGAGAACCGTATCAAAGAACTCCATGGTGAGAGATTCGTGGACAATATCAAAAAGGAAGTTGGGTACCCTAATTGTGATGAGGGTGAATATTATTTTGCTCTGTTAAAATTTCTTAGATAATTTTTTTGTTGTTATTGTTATAATCCCTATCTTTGTATTCACAAAACACAATACATATGCCTACAACTACTACCGTTTCAATCCAAGACAAAGTTCGTAACTATCAAGGTCAAAACCGTTTCATTCTGAACATGAAAGACGCCATTAGCAAGTGGGGTGGTCTCACTCCAAAACAATCAGAAGCCGCAGAGAAGGCTTTGAACTCCGAAGTCAAGGTAATTGATAAAGAGAACCTTCCCACCGACATCAAACGTATTGTGGACTACAAAGGTGACAATACCTTCGTTAAGGAAATTGCATCAAAGTTCGAGAAGTACGGTACCCTCACCTCAAAGCAAATCTCCGCAGCTGTGTCTCAGATTCAAAAAGAAGAAGATAAAGATAACACCATTCGCATGAATTGGCCCACACCAGGCGAAACAATCAAGTTGGGTCGTAAAATTGGAATCCAACTCAAGGAAAAATATGGTTTGGAGTTCAATCCAATCCTCATCGACATCACCCGTTTAAAAGCCGTCTCCCCCAAAGCAGTTCTGTTCACTGGTAAGATGACTGTAAAGCGTGGTAATGTTTGTATGTGTTGTGCAAAAACTCTCACAGATGAGTTCTCTATGTTGACCAAGATGGGTAAGATATGTGCCCGCCACATGAAAGTTGAGTATATCACCGACTCTTCTCAAGCAGAGGCGTTCCGTGAAAGATACCTCAATCGTGTGGAAGAAATTGGTGAGATGGAGTTTTGGGTTCCTAAATCCCAAATTAAAAAGTGGGATGGTAAAACAGGAAGGGTTGTTGCCACATCCTTCTAAGGGAAAGCCCACCGAAAGGTGGGTTTTTTTTATTGTTAGATTTTTTTATAATTGTGTTATGAGTAAACGATACAAAAGTCCTTACGAAGCCGAGAGTACTATGATTGAAGACGTTATCGAAAATTTTGATTTCTATAAGTGTTGGACAGTCATGACACTTTTGAAATGGACTTGGGGTCTGAATTCAGAAACTCCAAATATAGATAAGTTGAAAAGTTCTGCCGAGAATAGGTTGAGGGATGCAATTGACCTTGCCAAGAAAGGAGAGTCTCACAACATGACCTATTATGTTTCTAGTGGTGGTCTAAAGGCAAATGCTTGGAGAAATAGATTCAGACAAATCGAAGCCGTAAGTTTAGAATTCGTTCTTACTGATTGGCAATCTGATGGGGATTGTTGACAATTAAAAAACAAACAATAACTTTTAATAAAGTTTTTTTTAATGAAAACCAAAAAACCAAGTGCAATAGTTTACAATTGGTACAAACAAGGAGAAGAATTACTACAAACATCAATTTATTCTGAGGAGGGTCTTTGGGAAGAAGTGATGGTTTATTCACTTCCATATACAGACAAAGTATTTGAAGATTATTCCAAATACAGACCTGATATTATAATTTCAATAGGTAGTCGTGTAAATGTTCCTCATTATCAGTTACAACAAATTTATGTTCATGTTGAAAATCATCTGGATGATTATGATTTGGCTAACACAATTTGTAGAGAAGCAATTTATAAGAACCTTACTTATCATAGACCACGATTTTCAGTTTTCACTCCGGCATATAAAACCAACGAAAGGATAAGAAGAACATATGAAAGTTTAAGGTCTCAAGTTTGGACTAATTGGGAGTGGGTTGTTGTTGACGACTCTCCTGATGAGGTAACATGGAACATTCTCAAAGAAATTTCTCAAGGAGATTATAGAGTCAAAATTCATCGTGTTTATCCTTTGTCGGGTGGTAATGTTGGACTTGCTAAACATAGGGCGGCTATGTTATGTGATGGGGATTGGTTAGTTGAGTTAGACCATGATGATACTTTAACAACAGAATGTTTGTCCACTTGTAATGATGCTATTGTAAAATACCCTGATGCTGGTTTTTTGTATACGGATGTCTGTGAGTTGTATGAAGATGGTGAAATGAAATCTTACGACCATGATTGGACAGGTGGTTGGTATGCGAGACATGATAACTATTTTGATTTCGGATATGCCGGACATACTTGGGTTGAAGTTGATGGTAGAAAAATATTAGCTCATTGGTACCCTGATATAAATCCGTTATCAATAAGATTTAATATATCGATGCCTGACCATGTTAGAATGTGGGAAAGAAATTTGTATCACAAAATCGGAGGTCATAATAAACTCACTCCTGTTGCGGATGATTTAGAAATTATAATACGAAGTTTTTTACATACACGGTTTATTCACGTAAAACGTGTCCTATATTTGCAGTGGAATAATCGTAATAGTACAGTTGATAACAATGCTCAAGACATAAACAGAAGGGCAAGAATTATTAGAGACTATTATGATAAAGCGATTCACGAAAGAATTCTTTCATTAGGATTCAAAGATTGGAATTGGGATGAAGAAAAACAAGAATCTCAAAGATTACAAAATCGTGTGGCAATAAAAAAATATTTCGATGAAGAAGAAGTAATGAATTACATTTATGAATAACAAACCAAAAATCTGTATGAATGCAATGGTCGGCAACGAAGCTAAGACTATCACGAGAATGTTAGAGTCAGTCGCTCCACACATTTCTTATTGGGTAATCCAATGTAACGGAAAGGAAGATAATACCAAAGAAATAATTGAGAAGTTCTTCAATGAAAGAGGAATTCCTGGATTTACCTATGAGATAGATTGGAATTATCCAGGTTGGAACAGAAACCATACACTTCAAAGAGCACTCCAAGCCAATCACCGTTGTGAATGGATTTTGAGAATGGATGCGGATGAGAGATTACAAATTGATGAAGATTTCGATTGGAACATTTTATCTGATACCACAATTGATAGTTTCAACGTACCAGCCTCGGCTGCAGATATAAAGTATTTCAGAACTTGGTTATGGAATGCAAAGTTACCATGGTTTTTCGCCGATGACAAACGTCATGAAACGATTCATTTACCTGAGATTGGAGAAAGTTTTATCAGGGTAAATCTCCCATTCAGTTTTCGTCATTTAGTTTCCCAAGATGGAGAGACTTGGCATGTTCCCCGTAAGTTTTTGAGAGATGCTTTGGAATTGGAAATAGATAAAGTTGTTGGTAACAAAGTTAAAGAGGACCCATACCATCTTTGGTATATTGCTAAAAGTTATGCTGATTGTTATGGTAATCCTGATGAACTTCCTTTCGGTAGACTCCATTCTGAAGAGTATGCTCGAAGAAGTATTTGGTATTACAATAGATTCTTAGAACAAGTCCACGATTGGCAAAATCAAAAAGTTGCCACACGTCATGATGAAATGGCATATTTCGCTTTTATAATGATGGGACAAGCTTTGCAATTTTTGGGACAGAATGAAGATGCGATACAACACTATTATTGGGCTGGACAGTTTGCTCCCATGAGAAACGAACATTACATTTATTTAAATTTTTTACTCCAAGGATTGAATCGTAACGAAGAATTACTTAGAAATTTGGATTACATGCTTTCCGAAGATAGGTTGAATCCATGGCCAGGTTCTTCATTTTTGATTGAGTCTCGAGCATATTATGACACAAGTGACTTTTTGATAAATTGGAAGAAAGAAATTACTGAAAAATTATCTACACTAACTGTATCAAATGATAGTTTTAGATTCGACCCGTCTCAATTTTGATTATATAATAGTTGGTGCCGGACCTTTTGGTTGTGTTTGTGCTCATGAACTAACTCAGAAGGGAAAAAAATGTCTTGTCGTCGATAAAAGGTGGACCGTCGGGGGAAATTGTTATACCGAGAACGACGGTGGTATACACGTTCATAAGTATGGTGCTCATATTTTTCATACAAACGACAAAAGGTTATGGGACTACGTGAACAAATTTGCAGAATTTCGTCAATATACTCATAATGTGATTGCTGATTTCAAAGGTGAAAGGTATGCATTACCTTTTAATATGTGGACATTCAATCAACTTTGGAATGTCACAGACCCAAAAAGTGCTTTAGAAAAGTTGGAACAAACAAAGTACAACGGCACTATTTCCAATCTTGAAGAACAAGCTGTGTCAATGGTTGGTCACGAAATTTACCAAAAACTAATAAAAGGGTACACCGAGAAGCAGTGGAACCGTGATTGTAAGGAGTTACCTCCGTCAATTATTAAAAGAATACCTGTTAGATTTAGTTGGGATAGTAATTATTTCGATGACAAGTATACAGGAATGCCTGTTGGCGGATATACTCAAATATTCGAAAAAATGTTGGAAGGTGTTGAGGTTAGATTGGGAATAGATTTTTTTGACTACCAACATAATTTAGAAAAACAAACCCATAAAATAATCTACACAGGACCAATTGATAGGTTTTTTGACTTCAAATTTGGAAAACTCGAGTACAGAAGTTTGAAATGGAATACTGCGAGATTAGATATAGATAACTTTCAAGGGATTCCTGTAGTAAATTATACAGACAGAGAAACTCCTTATACAAGAATTCTCGAACATAAATGGTTTGACCCACAAAACCAAAGGGGCACAATTATAAGTTATGAATTTCCCACGGATTATGACGGGGACAATGAACCATACTATCCCATTCGGGACGAAAAAAATACTTCGATTTTTGAAAAATATAATAATTTGGCTAAGTTAGAGAATAAGTATATATTTGGTGGTAGATTAGCTTCATACGTTTATTATGATATGCATCAAGTTATTGCTCAAGCATTAAAACTTACAAATGAACTCACTAATTCTTGAAAATTTCAAAAAAGGTCTTTATCACTACTACCCAAGTATGGAAAAACTTTACAATCTTGACTTTATTTACGTAGAAAATTATAAGGGTAATCCCGTTTACAAAATCTCATCTAAAGAACTCCCCAACGGACTCACTGGTGTTATTCAAAAGTTCGCTAAACTCTATCAGATTGAGATAGTTTGAATATTTATTATTAGTGAAAGTCAAACTAAAAAATACGAATAATGTAATTAATGCGGAAGATTTAGAAACTATCAAAGTATTTTTGAGGTTTTTACAATCTGAAATGGCTTTGGAAAAACCTATTACCATATTTTTGTCTAATAGTCGGAAAGGGGAGATGACAACTGGCGTCAGAAAGAATGACGAAATAATAGTATTAGCTTCCGATAGACTCCTAATTGATGTACTTCGTACAATATCACATGAATGGATTCACGAATATCAATTTCAAAAAATGGGTCTGTCCGAAAAAGATGTTGTGAAAGATATTGGAGGACCTGAAGAAAATATGGCAAATACAATTGCAGGAATTCATATCAAAAAATTTGCTAAAAAATTCCCAAGCCTCAAACCCAACATGTATGGAGAGTGATTAGCAGTTTATTTCCGCTTCAACATCCAATAGAGTCATTCCAAAGAAAGGCTTGTTATTATCAATAGAAACAGGAGACCTTTTTTCCCACGGTTGAAAACCTTCGCCTTTATGAGGTGCTCCACAACAATCGACATAGAAAAAGTCTTGTGGTGCTGGTTGGAATTGAGCCAACTGACAATTCACAGGAAGCGGTTTCTCTGGCATTTCACTAAGAACATCTATTTCGAGTGGTTCTTCCTCATCAGTAGTTTCATGGACCACAGGAGGAGGAATATCTTTATTTTTATTTTTGAGGGTAACGATAACCACCCAAAGTATAACTGATGTGAAAGCGATAATAAGTGTAGTTTGTAATATCATAAATTATAATTTGATTATAAATAGTATACTAGACTCAGATAATTACTGAAACAATTGGTATTTATAGATATGAAATTAGTTTTAGAGCAGGAATTACAAAAAATCAGAGAGATAATGCTTTCTGAAGAAAATGTAAGAAAACATGGTCTTGAAAAATTGGATGAAACGATTCAAATTTTGAAAAAAAAGAAGAAAGTACTGTTGTTGAGTTGTTCTAATAGATACAATTGGGATGAAAATAACATTGATATTCCCAAATCAAGAATTTTAGCAGAATTTATTGCAAGTGAATTGGGAGATAATACAAAATTTATTGATGTAACCGAGTTGAAAATAGTCCCTTGTGAAGGCAATGTTTCAAGAAAAGATGGGAACTCCTGTGGGTTAAAAAAGGCAGAATTGAAAGATAAAGATAAAAATCCCTCAGGTTACCACAGATGTTGGGCGTCCGTAAATGAGAAAAGTGATGAACTTTGGAAAATTTCCAAAGAACTCTTCGAATCTGATTGCGTGATTTTCTTTTCTTCTATCAGATGGGGCTCCGCTAATATGTATTATCAGAATCTAATCGAGCGTTTAACTTGGCTTGAAAACAGACACACCACTCTTGGTGAGAGTAACGTTATCCAAAACATCCAAAGCGGTATGATTTCCGTTGGTCAAAACTATAATGGGGAGAAGGTAATTGATTTACAACGTAAAATTCATGAATTTTATGGGTTTGATGTAAATAACAAACTATATTGGAATTGGCAATATACTGATAATATCAATGATGAAAGCCAAAAATCTTATAAAGATTCATATGGGGCTTTTGTGAAAGATTTCGATATAAAAGATTTTGCTGAAGAAATCGAATAATTTTTATTATATTTGTGCGTATGTCAACAGTACGCTCAGAGTTATCAATTGGTTCACGAACCACTGGATTTGCATCACCCGCAGAATCATATGTGGACAAACGTCTTGACCTAAATGACCTAATCATTCAGGACGTGCACACAACCTTTTATTTTCAATATAAAGGTCCAAACACACTTGGAGTAAGGACAGGAAATATCCTCGTTATTGACCGTTCTATTGAGCCACATGAAGGAGACTTAGTAATCATTACCGAGAAGGAATGTTTTAAAATAAGGAAATATGAAGGACAGACGAATCTGTGGGGAAAGGTAAGTTGGATATTAAACAAGTTGTAATATGAAAGAGCTTGATTTACACGGTCTTTTACATATAAACGTACCACTTGAAGTTTTAAATTTTTTATATCTTCATCATGAAAGTTTTCCTGTAAAAATTATTACAGGTAGGTCAACCAAGATGAACGAAATCGTAATAGACATTTTGAAAAAAAATGATTATCATTATGACGTTCCTGCACACAATCCTGGTGAAATAATTGTATTGTACTAAATGGAAAATAAGAAAATAGGAATAGTCGATTGTAACAACTTCTACGTTAGTTGTGAAAGAGTTTTTAATCCAATTTCCATCGGAAGACCAACAGTCGTATTATCAAACAACGATGGATGTGTTATTGCTCGTTCTCAAGAAGCAAAAGACCTCGGTATTAAAATGGGTGAACCTTTCTTCCTGAAAAAAGATTTCATGGAAGAACATAGGTTTTGTGTATACTCCTCCAACTATAATCTTTACGGTGATATGTCTGATAGAGTTATGACAGTTATCAAAAAGTATGCTAATGAAGTTGAAGTATACTCCATTGATGAATGTTTTGTTGACTTCTCAAACATACCTGACGATGAATTGACAGATAGACTTTTACTTATCAAAAACGAAGTCAAGAGGTTGGTTGGAATTCCTGTTTCAATCGGGGTTGGTCCAAACAAAACCTTGGCAAAACTAACATCTTACATCGCAAAAAAACAAGACTCATATAACGGAGTCTGTTCTTATTGGAGTTTACAAAATATTAGGAATTTATTTTACACAATATCAGCCGATGAGGTTTGGGGAATTGGGAGAAAATGGTATAAGAAGTTAAAGATGATTGGTGTGGATAGTGTTGGACAATTCGTAATGTTGAACGATAGTCTCGTGAGAAAGATGATGACAATAAATGGGTTAAAAACCAAAATGGAATTACTTGGGATGTATTGTCATCCCGTTCAACCTGTTCCAAAATTGAAAAGAAACGTGGCGTCCACAAGGTCGTTTGGAAAAGATATTGATACGTTTGACCAAATAGCCGAAGCTATGTATTCATATGTAAAAAGTGGTGTAAAAAAGTTGTATGAAAATGGAATATCTCCAAACAGAGCTACCATATTCATTGCAGGTAACAAACATAAAGATGAAAAACACTACACAAGTAAACAAATACTATTCCAAAAACAGACAAGAGATGAGAATGAGATATGGTCTCAAATCTATCCACATTTGAAGAAGATGTTCAAAACAGGAAAGAAATATAAAAAATGTGGAATCATATTCAATGACCTTATGCCTGAGTCAATAGAACAAGGAACACTATTTTCAAGTTCAATACAAATAGTTCAACCACCAGCGAACGTGGAAAAAGAATGGGAAATGAGACAAGAGTTTATGTCTCAAAAGTTCACAACATCTTGGAAAGAAATTCCGTCCGTATTCGTATAAAATCATTATCTTTGTGGTATGTTAAAATATTTGAGATACTACTACCTGAACAAGATTGTCAAAGACCCATATCTCGCAGCAAAAATCTACGAGATGATTTACCATCAAGTAAAGTTTGATGTAGTTCCTCCGATTGTAAACAATACCATCAATATGGCCCCCGTATTGTATGAACAAAGTGTATCCAAAGCAGTTCCCAGCAAGGTCGACCCAAAAAACTTGCAACAAAGTGAACTCGAAAAAACCTTACTTTATTTGAAGGCTAAACCCCTTAAAACCAAACAAGAAAAAGAATCCATCGGTATCATCGAAGCTGTACTTAAAAATGAAAGATAGAGATTTAAGAAATGGTATATTCATTCCTCTGAATGTTGGGGATGTAATTTACACAGGAAAGTTCAGGAACAAAAAAACCACAGTCAAAACCATTGGGGTTGATGAATATGGTATGCCAACGGTGAACGGCAAACGTGTTGTAAATTTCAGGAAAACTCCGCCAAAAACAAAGTAGGCTTGATATTTATTCATAATGAATAAAGTAAAAGAGTCTATTCAAAGAAATTTATTTCTGATACTTGAAGAATCTGAGAACGTTCAAGGGTGGGGAAATTCTAAAAAACAACTTTCAAAAACCTTCACGTTTGATGATTTCAAAGATTCGATGAAATTTGTGAACAGTGTTGCGAGAATTGCTGAAAAACAAAATCATCATCCAGATATCACTGTAAATTACAATAAAGTTAAACTTACCATTTCCGACCATGAAAAAGGTAGAGTTTCTGAGAAATGTATCAAATTTGTAAAGGAAGTTGATAAGTTATGAGATTGTCAGAAAACATAAAAAGAATTCGGAAAGTGATGGGTTTGATTTCTGAACAAGAAACATACACCTTCACTGACAAATCAGAATACGAAAAAGCTCTAAAAATTTATAATCAAGCAAAAAAATTGTCGGATGAATCAATAAGAAAATTTAATGCATTCAAAAATTCAAAGTTTATATTGTATATTGGTGGTGAGGTTTACAAGGACAATTGGGTTGCAAGACTTCATCAACAATACGACAAGTTAATTAAAGATAAAAAACTATTGGATGACCGCTATTTGATTTCGCAATCTGAAAAACCCGACGCGATAATTAAACCTGTAAGAAATTGGTGTACAGCTTGGCTTACAAAAAGACCAACAGATGGAAGTAGTTCTATCCCTGAAAAAGATACAGAATTTATTCCATTGACAGCTTCTGCCAAATATCCACAACATCCATCCTCACGTCAATATCATTACTATGACCATGAAAAATATAGTTGGTGGGGGCACATTTGTGGTACAATTTATGAACCAACAATGCCAGAACCCATTCTACAAACAAAACACCAAATACAACCGAATTTTCAATCTCCACCAATAAAAATATCCTCAACTCCATCAGGGGTATTGCCCATCATGCAAAAACCTTTCGAACCGAACACACCCGAAAAAACTAAATTCATGATTTCTTGGACACCCGATGGTAAATGCCAACTGATGAAATATTACGATACCTTCGAAGATATGCAAAAAGAGGTAAGAGATTTTGATTTACCATTTTTGGGTTCTCGGACTGAAGGAAAACCACCTAACTACGCCGAATATAAAACAGAAAAAATACAAGGTAAAAATTTCCCTGAAGGACCTTGGTTTAATTCTTGTACTCAAAAATGGGATGAAAATCTGAATGAAAATAAAGACAAAATGAAGCAGTTCTTAAATGACAAATTTGGTAGTTATGTCATTTATGAGTCAATGAAAGTTGATGATTTTGGGAGACTTCATGACGACGATTCAAAGATAGTCTACCCATATTCTAAAATTGCAAAGTTTGTGACTTGGTTTGACAAAGAGTTTGGTGACTATGCAGCAAAACAAGGTTGGTTTATTGTCTCCTCTGATAGTGACGTACCCAAAATAAGATATCAACCTGAGGATGGTAATAAATTTAATCTCTTCTTCCAAGTACAAAGGATAGACGACCCTATGGATGGTGAAGCGTTATTCGGTAGGTTGAAAAATGACCAAGAAGCTTATGAATTGGCAAAAAAAATAGGTTTAGTTTTGGATGAGAATGGTGTTGTAATCGGATGGGAAAATGAGATATTTATTTAATTATGAAGGTAAGACTTACAGAACAAGAACTCGTAAAACTCATTAGACAAGTTATCAACGAGGAACAATCACCTAATCTTCTTGATGTTCCTCATTATTTACAATCGGATGATAGCACTTGTGGACCTGCTTCTCTTAGAATGGTTATGGGTTTCTATGGGTTAGATATAAGTGAAAAAGATTTGGCTGCAGCTTGTGGACACACTTACGAATTAGGGTGTCGTGGTGAAGATATGGCATGTGCGGCTGAAGCCCTTGGTTTTGATGTCATACTCAAAAATAACTCAACAATTTCAGAGTTATCTCAGATTGTAAATTCAGGTTTTCCTGTTATAGTTGATTGGTTCTGCGGTGACCCACCCGAAGGACATTCCTCAGTTGTAATTGGTGTTGATGAGAAAAATATTTACATCCTTGACCCATATTTGGAAGAAATGAGAGTAGTAACAAAAGAAGATTTCAGAAGATGTTGGTTCGATTTTTATGAAACTCCAATTACTCCTGACAATTTATATGTAGGCCAAATCATGGTTCTAAAACCAAACCAAAACTTTAGTAAATCTTTGAAAAGTAGAATTGAGCCCATTAAAGAAAATAAAAAAAAAGATTTTTTCAAAGGTAGTAAGTTTGGAGATGAGAAAGGTGAAAACCTTTATGATGTAGAAAAGGTTTACGATTTTGTAAATAAAAACAAACCAAAGTATTATAAAAGTAAATTTCCGATTAGCAAGATAGACCACAATTTGAAATGGTGGTACAAAAATTACAAATTATCTAATAAAAAACACAAAGCCAGAATGATGAATGCGGATACCTCCTATCCATTATTAGTCATAAAAGAAAAAGATGGTAACCTATCAGTTGCCGATGGTCTCAACAGACTTTACAAAGCTATAAAAATAGAAGACAAGAAAACTCTTCCTGTTTATTTAATTGGTAGACAAGACTTGGAATCAATCGAGAAGGTTGAAACAAATGAGTCTGAGTTAAATGAAAGATGTTGGAAGGGTTATACTCAGAAAGGGATGAAAACCATGTTTGGTAAAAGATATCCCAACTGCGTAAAGAAAAAATAATTTGATAAATTGATTTTATTTTAATATCTTTGTACCAAACAAGGATATATGAATAATTTTTTTAACTTTTGGGCTAAACGCCTCATCAAAGATGCACTGAGATATATCAAACTTATTCTCGGAATTGGACTTTCAGTTTCTTTTTACGTAACATTGAATTTCCCGATTGCCTTTCTGTTCATGGCTTGGGTATTAGTTGACACACTTAAAGACAAAGAATAATGACAACAAGAATTATCAAAATCGAAAAAGGACTAACCGTTTGGTATGAAGTCCAAGTATTGGTATTGGGTTTATTTTGGATTCCTGGAGATGTTTTTAGACAGGGATTTCCAAGTTATTTTCCATCATTGGACAATACGATGGAATCACTTGATAAATTAAAAAAAACTAAGATAAAAAAAACAATCATCACCAAAGTAAAAATTTAATCTATGAATAAGTTCTCAATTTCTGAAATGGCAATCCTCCTTATGTGCGTAATTTGTATATTCTTCAGCGAGTATCTTTTTTTAATCAAAGGTGATACCACAAAAGCAATCTTTATAGGTCTTTGGCCACCAACTATTCTATCACTTATGAATTACATCAATAACAAACGTAAATAAAAAATGGAAAATTTAGATATTATAATTCTATCGAGTGTAGTTTCACTTTTGTTCATCGTTTTCATGGGAACAATTGTGAGAGAATTTATTAGAATGGACAAAAACCCTGAGGTTGAACCCGATAATAGTCCAAGAACCAATATGATTAAATTCATCGGTGGACTTTTTGATACCCCTGTGGAAAATGAATCGGAGGCCAATCTCAGATTGAATCAATATAAAGCAATTCAGAACATTATTTCTGACATGGAAATGAATGGAGTATATTTTCCTGAAGATGTAAAAAAAGAACTTCAAAAGAAACGTGAGGACCTTACCTGTGAATATAGTGGTTTACCCTCACCCACAGCCTATGATGAAAGTGTAAATAGACTTTAAAATTTATCTACACGGAATCTTACTCCGGCCAAAATATAATATTCGGGTAATCCTATCATTCTGAAAAGTTGGTCTGTAACTTTATGAACTTCCTGTTTTTTTTCAAAGGATACATCCTCGGTCAAAGAGTAAATAACTTGGACATAAAGTTCGTAATCACGCTGTCCTTGATAATTTAAATGAACTTCTTTTATCCATGGATATTTTTTTAATACAAAGTTCCTTAAAACCTTTTCTAATCCGTCCATGAATATAAATATCAAAACCCTTATCTTTTAAAATCAACCCTCACCAATCGGTGGGGGTTTTATATTTATAATTAAAAACTATGTGGCAAGCAAACATCACAATTCAAAACAACACTGATTACAATCTAACGGTTGACGGTGTAGGTCCAGGTAATACTACCATCGGACCGAACTCTGAGACACAATGGTCCTCAGCTGAAGTTCATAATACAAAGTCTTTATTATTTTGGGTAACACCAAATGTATGGTACATGCAAGGTAATTTATCTTTTGGTCCTGAAGCAGGAGTGTATGTGGACAGAGGCTGGATGGCTGACAATGACCAAACAATTCAGATGACAGCAGTTGCAAACGGCAAGTCATGGACACAAACTGCGAACGGTGGGGAAACACTTTTAGCGTGGAATGAATTCGAAGATGGTGGGGATATTACCCTTACATTCAATAAACAATAATCAAACATAAAAATGAAAAAATTATTATTAGCGCTTGCGGTGTTTGGACTTTCTACCTCATTTGCTCAAAAACATCACGATAGGGCACTTACAATTGTGGTAGGAAAGTTTGCATTTTGTGGTGCATCAGGTGCAAAACCCACGGGAAAAATTATTACCATCGAAGGTAAGAAGTTTTTCGAGGGGGTGGCATTATGTCCCGTAATGGATGGTCCTTCGGTTGCAAATAATATTTTGGTACCCAATCCATCAATGACACCAGACAGTACACAAAACACTGTGTGGTCTTACTTTTGGTATTATGATAGTGTTCCTCAGGCACCAACATGGGAAAACCTCCCAACAGTTAACAGAACCCTTGTAGTATCAAGAGAAAAAGGTTTGGGTATGAGCAATATGTGGTGTATGCCATGTAACATCTTACCAAATAAAATCAATGGTGTGACAATTGCAGAATGTTTTGGTCCATTAAATGAGATGGCATTTCCAATGAGAAGAGCTATCAGAGCAAAACCTGGTCAAACATCAATCACACAAGCACCCGTCGGAGCAACATATCCCGTCGGAACAATTATTCCTGTAAATCTTTTACGAGATATAAAGAATAAAAAATAATAAACACCCTCACAGAAATGTGGGGGTTTTTTTATTTCAGGCTTCTCCAAAAAACGGAATACATCACCCAAGCTTCTTTACCGTATATGGGAAGACCCATGGCTTTAGCCAATGCATAAACATCTCCTATCGCATCGTTCTGTTTGTCCAAAAATTCACTATTAGGTTCCACCACGAGTATACAATTTACATAGTTTACTCCATCTTCTTTTTGTTTATCCAATTTAATATCTTTTATCCACGGATATTTCGGTAATAAAATGGAGCGGAATACTTTATCTAATGAGTCTAACATGATAATCAATAAATATAACAATCTAAGTTCATATTTATCATTATGAATCTTTCTGAAGATATCTCCCGAATCAAAACTCTTATGAACATAAATGAGAATATGTTCCTAAGAAGAAGAGTAACCAATGATGAATTAGAGCACGCATTTCAAGAAGCGTTAGAATATGCGACGGTAATGTACAAAAGAAAGAACAGAAAAGCACCTATTACTTTCGACAATTTCGGAGAGTCGGTAATATCTTTAACTATGGATGAAATTCATCCCAAACTTATAGAAGACTCGGAAGTTTTTCCATACAGAGATATATTCATATTTCTTGTGGACCTTTTTTATGATAGAATTCTACGACACTATGAATCTGTGTTCGGGGAAGTTGTCGACTAACTTGTGTGCATTACATATACTGAAATAGGATATTTTTCCTCAGGTGAGAAAAACTCAGGTGGTTGCAAGCCAGATGTTTTAATTCCCAAATATCTCTCAATATAAGTCCTTATCTCTCTATTCAGCATGTTTTCCTTATGAGTTTTAATACTACGACTGTCAGGATTTTTAATATACTTGTCATCTATATCGTCAAAATAAAATATGATAACACAACCTTCGGGGTCCTCAACAGGCCTAAGCTCAACATCAGCGGGGTTAAATAACTTACTTATAAATTTAACAATAGAATCAACCTCATTTTTCAATCCCGTGGTCATATCAATAAATACAATCTCTAACTAATAACTTGCAAACAAATCCCTGAATAACTCCGACCATTTCACAAATGTCCAAATAATAATTCCCACAATAAAAATTCTAATGATTATTTTCATAGATATTCATAAATAGATTATCCAACTGATTCGTTCAGTTCATATCGGACACAATACATCCCTCACTATCGTTCGGGAGTGTCCTCATTCACTTCACTCATCAATTGTATAATCAATTTACTCTGAGTCCACGTACTTAAAATCTACGAGAATCCTAACGTCATCACCATAACCCATTCCATCAAATAGAGTCTGAGTGGTCCTAATTATATTAGAAGATGTGGGATTATACTTAAAATTGGGCTCATTCACAAAATAGAATATGATATAACGTCTAAGCTCATCACCCTTATCTCTCGGGTCTCTATAAATCTTTACACCTTCGATTTCTTCATATCGGGGGACAACCGTTCTTTCCAATACTTTTTCCAATGCTTTCATTATACTTATATTTTTTTTTAATCTTACTGAACAATAACAGTATGGAACTGCTCGTTCTCAGGTAATCCCAACATCTTAAATAAAGAATTCATCTCTTTATATACATCCATTCTCATCGTATTCATAATAGCATCAGGGACATTTAAATCCGATGCGGGAATCACTTTCAAACTCCAATAGTTCTTATTAGAATCACGACTATAATTCTTATACCATTTAAAATCTTCTATCCACGGAAATTTAGGAAGTATAATCCTACTTACAATATTATTTAGTATTTCTTCCATATATAATTTTATTCTTCAATAGAACGATATTCTATAATAACGTGACTATCCTCTTTTAGTCCCATCATTTTATATAATGAACGAGTTTCCTTTTCAATAATGGTTCCATCACGATAATCAATCCTATCATTTATAAAGTAAGTAACAATATAATCATCAAATGAGTTTTGCATCCTCCTAACTTTCACACCAACTAATCTATCGTTCACAGGTAGAACCAATTTTTCCAAAACTCTCTGTATTATTTCTTCCATTATAATAAATATATGAACTTTCTATTCCCCCACCTATAATATCCCCCGCTTAAAGCAGGGGACAAATGAGATGGTGATATAGTGGTCAAGCTATAACTTTACAAAACCACACTTCGTGTCAAGCTATAAGTTGACTATTGACCATAGTATCGTCTAATGAAACGATATTATAGACAATCGTGTATTCACACGATATAATGAAATATCGTATAACTTGTCCCACAAATTACCACCATATACTACCTGTCCATCGCTAGGGGGAGACAAATTGTCTCTCTCGTTGAAGGAGATAAAACACTACTAAAGGTTCGTTACACTCACTCCCCCCGCTATGTACTACTTATTACTTTTTTTGCTGGAAAATATACATAGTAAAAAACTGGTCTTCCTGATAGCGTCAGAAGGGAAAAAGTGGGGGTTTCACTATCTGTATGACCATAAGTGGTGGTAAAAAGTGGGAGACAGTGGTGGGGAAAAGTGGGGGAAAGTGTGTCGAGGGGATTGTGCCGTGGACAACGCTCGACTGACTTTTTGACAATTTCAACTTTTCCCCAAACTATTTATCCACACCCCGCCCACAACAGAAAGGTTTTTATTCACATTTCATAGTTATTTTATATGTTCCATAATATGGATTTATACAAAGAGTTAAAAGCAAACATCACCCCCATCACGGAAGATAGGGTTGCGGTGGAGATTCTTCTCAAGGAGGAGGTGTCTCTCGGTGTGTTATATTATGAGAGACCGAAGGCGGGGTGGACCAACAAACCTGTCATGCCCACGAGATGGAGATGTGTGGATGCTAAAGTCGAGGGAGTAAGAGTATGGGGCGGGGATGATATATCCCCCAAGGATTTAATGGAGTGGGCGCAAGAAAAGGTATATGAATATCACAGCAAGGGGGATATATCATCCCACACCCACTGATATAGGTCCTCCATGTTTCTAGCATGTTTTTCCTGAGGGTGTTTCATATAACCATACACTTCAAGGTTATGGGTATAGTACCTGAGGTTCTGAAGGTAGTGGGTATACTCGTGAAGGACGCAGCGGATAATCCACTTCACGGTGGGGCAGTAGTTATGAAACACATACATGGTATTGCGCTCAGGGCAATACATACCATAAGCGGGGGTGAACTTATCCCCAAGCTTACGGACCGCATACTTAAAGGTCCTTTCCTTAGACACCTTTCTCCCCACGTTATCTTTCATCCATTCAACGGTGAGGTCAACAATCTGACGACGCTTTTTCATAGATAAGCCCTTGGTCCGAGTGGTAAGTTTCATATCCCGAAGGTACGACTATTTATTGTAATAAAAAAATCTAATGGCTGACTTCCAACATGTGACCCACGAGGAGATAAATGAGCTGTATCATTTCACCGTATTAAAGAAAGTTCTTATGAGAACCTACCCGTGGATTAAAGATGTTAGACTACCCGAGAAAATAAATAAGTATAGCCTTATCTTCCTCGACATAGTAGTTGACCCATGGGAGTTAGCCAAAGAAAAAGATTGGACCGTTAAATTCTACATCGAGATGCGGGGGTTCGATTGGTCCCCATACCTATCCACGTTCTTCATACAAAGCCAAGAAGTGAGAGACTTGGTCCAAGATATCCAAAAGGTTATAGACAAAGTTCAGAAGAGCCCCGCCATTCCCCAAGACATGAAGATACCAAAGTCCCGTAAGTTCGAACTCGGTACATGGATAATATCCCAAACCTCCATACCACTACCCGAGTACACAGAGGTCCCCGAACATATGAAGAAGAAAGATATCGATAGTACCAAGAACTAACAAATAATATTATCCCCACCCCCATGTAAATAACCATAGGAGGGGGGGGATAGTTATTCACAACTTATCCCCTGACAAAAGGTCCCCTACTCCCCCCCATATGGAGGGGGTATACCCCCCCTCCCCCCCGTATCCCCCCTTACTATATGTCAAAACGTCGTTTTTGGGGGGGACAATACCATAAGTTGCGCAAAAAAAAATTTTTGGGAAAAATTTGACCCTTTTGGGGTATTTATTGGAAATATTTGTATATGGGAAAAATAATAAGACTAACGGAATCTGATTTGATTGGATTGGTGAAAAGAGTAATTAGTGAAAGATTTGAGATTATGGGGGAACTTTTGGGAAGAGCCGAAAGGTTTTTACAAAAACAAGGTATTGATACATCCAACATGGATGAAGATGAAATATATAAAAACATAGTTAAATTTACTGAAGGTGAGGATGGAAGACTAAGACACATTGCAAATAAACTTAAAGCTGAGATGCTTGGGTTTATGGGTAGACCTGACACAATTGACCCTGAATTATTAAATTTCAAATTGTTGGACGATAAGGAAATAAAAGATTTTGTGAAAACACATGGTAAAGAGTTGGGTGGTGATTATGCCGACGTATGATAATGTAAACAATTTATAAAACACAACCCTCTTCTCCAACGAAGGGGGTTTTTTCTTAAAAAAAATTTCTGAAAAAATTTGGAAATATTGGTTTTTCTTTCTTATGATTGAAAAAAAATATTATGACAACAATACCCAAAGCGTTGGTCCATGTGACAACATCATTTGCTGTTGAACCGACCGAAGAACAACTCTTGGAATTTTTCAAAGATTACCGGTACGATACCATTGAAGAAATCTTGGAGGGTCACGGTGGGGGATATTGGCCTGAGGTAATTCGAGAGTGGTTCGTGAATACTCATTATTTTGAAGAACAGCCGGGCAACAGAGAAAAAAACATTTTGAAATACGATTCTGATTCTGAAGATGAGAAGGTTATTATTATCAAGGATGAAGAATGGAATAAACTAAAAGATAACGACATAATTTACTAATCATGGCAGAATATTCAAAAAAATGGAAAACCTCTTTTGAGAAAAAGTTTTCAAAAGCTCTAAATCAAATTAGAGAACTTGAGAAGGAATATCAGGAAATTAAAGATTCAAATCCTGATGAATGGGATTTATCTTATTTATTTGTTGAGGATAGCACCCTCGAATACAATAACCCTTCAGATTTGGGTATCTACCATTATGATGGGGCAGAGGAAGGGTCGAAGGAGTATGTTGAAGTTAGTGTCAACGGTTCACGTGCTTCTAGCTATGCATTTAAGTTTTACTCCTTAAAGGAACTTATTGATTTCAGAAATAGTTTGATGGAAGCAATTGATAAGTTTGGTCGAGTTCCTGAAGAAACCAAAGATATTATTACTGATGACTGTGAAGATGAAGAAGGTTGGGAAGAAAATGAAGAAAGTGAATATACAGTTCAAGCTTCAAGAACTTGTGTTCAGACTTGGACACATACAGTTATGGCAAGGTCCTCATGTGAGGCTTATAAAAAAGTTCAAGAAGACCCTGATGGTTCAACTCACGATGAGAACGATGACTACGACCAATACGGTGAAATTGATTATGAAATAATCTAAACATAAACCCTCTTCAACTTTGAAGGGGGTTTTCTCTTTCATCTAATATTTATAATAAAATTATAAAAACATGGGTATCAATAAAATTTTATCAGAACAAAATCCTACCGACAACGCAAGAAAAAAATTGGAAATGGCTGTTAGAGGATTGTTGGGGAAAACAATGAATGTTTATTCGGCTCAACCTAACACAAATCAGAACTTTTTAAAAACTTACAGAATCGTAAGTGTTAAACCATTGGGAACTATTGGAACCAAAGTAATATTAACTGTTGATGACAATAAATCACATGGAAGAACCGATTTGGTAAAAACATGTGGTAAGGCTGCTTTTGAAAACGCCAATGCTGTTGGTGGAAAAAATAGATTTGTTTATTCAGACAAATTGAAAGATTTGATGGAAATGCATTTTTGCACTAGAAGTAAGGGTGGTTCTGTTGTTCCATCAGCGGATTTTGCGGCTACTGACACGACTGACGACACAACAACAATGGCTGAAGGAAAAAAAGTTGTCAGACTCACTGAATCCGATATTAAGAGAATTGTTGAGAACGTTTTGAACGAAGAGGACGAAACAGGAAGAAGATTCGGAAAAGAAGATGAAATCAGACGAAAGGCGTTCCATTTGGCAACATCAATGCATGACTTTGATGTTCATTTAAGAAGAGGAGATTCAAGTGGAAAAAAGGAAGCTTTACAACAAATTAAATTTGCATTTAAGTCACTTAAAGAAATGATGGATGAAATTGAGAAAAATATCAAAAGAAACTCTTTAATGTAAAATTATTATAATAATTTACTTTCTAGAACACAACCCTCTTCAACTATGAAGGGGGTTTTTTCTAAAAAAAATTTTTGGAAAATTATTGTATTTATTGTAAACTCATTTTATGTCGAACGAAATGGAAAAGAACAAAAGGGAGATTACTCCTGAGGTTGACTTCATCAAGAAAAAATTTGATAAACATCTCTTGAACAAATTCAAGTATATAAAAAATTGGGAGGAAGTACCAAAAGTATTTAAAGCTTTATTTGGAAGTGGGAGGAATGATGAAGCTGCCTTCAAGGAATATTCGAAAATGGGTGAGTGGATGTTGGTTGATTCCGAAGGGGAAAGGTACTTGGTTTTAATTGGTCCAAATCTGACTAAGGTGGTTGATGATACCGATACGGAAGTAAATCCATCCAAGCTTGAAAGAGAATTGAGATTGAGTTTATTTGGCGTGAATCTTCGTGATATAATTCAAATTATGAAAAAGAAACGAGAGGAGCAGGAAAGCAAAATTGTGAAAATGACTGAATCAAGGAAAGTTGTAAAATTAAAAGAATCTGATATTACAAGATTGGTGAAAAAGGTTATGTTTGAACAAACAGCTCAAAATCAACCTGTTAAAAGAAAACGTTTATTTAAATAAATAATTTTTATATGATTGAAACCCTCTTCTGCTAAGAAGGGGGTTTTTTAATTAAACAATATTTATAATTGTGAATTACATTATCAAAGAAGAACAATTGGATAGAATATTGAAACTTTATTTTGATAGACGTTTCAAAGATTCCGAGTATGATACAAGAAAATCGGGTTTCGAAGATTGGTGGACAGGTTACTGGATTTCCCATGGGGGTACTTCTACATTATTGATTGGTCATCCGGCCAATGACGATGCGGGAATATGGTTTTCAAATGGTCAAATATTGGATGGGTGGAGTTATTTTGATATGACACCTGAACAATTTTATGACGCCTTGAAGAGGTATCTCGAAACGACTCATGAAATTAAAATTGGAGATGTAATGTAATTTTTGTACTTGTTTTATAATTTGAATATTTATTTGAAAACACTACAATGAAACATCTTTTGAACAATCTCACTGAAGAAGAAAAAAATTCAATTCGTGAACAACACACAGGTGGTATGAAAATCTCTAACGAAAAATTTTCTATGCTTGTTGAATCAAAACTCGGAGTTGTGAAACCAATTTTGAACGAACAAACAGAAACTCCAAGTATGGACACATTAGTTGGCTCAACAATCAGACTTTATAATTCAAGGTCTCAAGATAGACTTGTTGTTGGGGAAGCAACCATTAAAAGTGTTACAAAAGATAGTGATACACAATTTACAATGGAGGTAGACGTGAAATATAGACCGACATTGATGCCAGGTAATTCTGGTCCTATTAAATTCACTTTGAAGTTTGATTGTAACCAAAAAGGTTTTGAACTAATTTCGAAAGACAAACCTAGAACCTTGTTCAATGTGGACTTCGAAAACTATTGTGAAAAGTTTTGTCCAAATCCCAAAAAGAGAACCAAAGGAAGTTCACTTTAATAACAAAAATAAAAATATATAAAACCCGATATCAAAATCGGGTTTTTTTATTTCCAAATTTTATATTTATAAAAATGAAATACATTATTTCAGAATCTAAACTTGATGGTTTAATCTACGATTACATAGATAAACTATTTTCAGAGAGACAGCTGAATTATGGTCATCCACTAATGGGCGATGAGTTTGGTCAAGATGTAGAAAATAAAAACGCATATGAATTCTTTTTCGAAACAGGTTCCTCAGATGAAGATGTTTGTTTCAAATGGGTTGATTGTGGTTATTTCCAAAATCCAAGTCCAATGAGGTCTCTTTGTCCGATACTTATCGTAGAAAATCAATTCGAATGGAGATTAAACTCATTATTTCAGGATTTATGGAAACCAATATTCAGAAAATGGTTTATTGATAAATTTAATTTACCTGTCACAACAATTAGAGAATAAAATGGTTGACATAGAACAATATAAGGACGAAGGATTATCAAAGATTTTTAGTAGTCATCTGATAAAATCAATCTATCCCATGGTAGATAGAATTGATGTATACGAACCACCAGTGGTAGATTTCCTTGTATTCAGAATTTTCTTGAATGACCCCACCATTACCAAAGAAAATATGTATCAAAAAGGTATGGACCCAGGTTATTTGATTTCAAAGTATGTGGATAAGTATTTGAGATATTTTGGGTATACTAAGAGGCGTGGGGGATATGTATTATTTACACCTGATGGGGATAAGATAGACCAAGATATTTATTAGGGATGAAGTACGTAATTTCAAAGCAGCAGTACGGGGAGATTATGGAGGGACCATTTGATTCGTTTAAGAATCGTATGGAGTATCATTTAAATATGGGGGATAGGAAGAAGTATCCTGGTAAACCCACATACAGTATGTATGTTATGATGAAGGCGTATCAGGAGATTATTGATAGGGTCTTTAAGTATGCAAATAAGGAGTTTCCGTTTGAGGGGGTGAAGGGGTTATTGGTTGCAACAGCGTTTTCAAGGGGAAGTATTATGAGTGGACCTGAACATATTACCGTTTCGTTATGGCCGGTTTTGGATGAGAATAATCCTTTCAAAGGGACTCAAGAAGAATTTGATGAAAACACTAAGAAGTTTTCTGAAGTTTTTAATAAAAATATGGAACTCAGACAGCTTCATAAGTTTTGGCCATTGGACAGGGAGAAAAAAGTCAGAAATCATTTTAATATATCCCCAATGAAGATTTCAACTGTTATGTTGGAATCACATCCTGAGTTTTGGGAGCATAATTTGTTTATCAAGCGTCGATTGGATATGATAAAGAAGGTTGTTACCGATACATATGCGTATAAACATCCTTGTGAATTTTTTTCTGCTGAGTCTTTTATTCATTCGTTGATAAATGACGATATTCATGTCATTTTATGGGATGAGGAATTTACTGATGGACAGATATTGGATGTGAAGGATTTTGTTGAGGATAACTATAAGGACATTTTAATTTCTTATTGGAATAGAAGGTGTGGTAAATCTGTTGTTAAAGAGGGTTATATCCCCGCCAATTTTGTTAAACGTAGATTGGAGGAGCTTGAGAATATTGTTTATATGGCTATGAATAGTCATGATGATGAAAGGGACTTTCATGATTTTGTGGAAAGGTGTTTTGAATATGTTTATTCATATTATTCTGACCATTCTACTCTGTCTCGGGACTATATTGAGGAGCTTGTTGATTATGTTGGGGAATATATGTTTCCGATTTTGGAAAAACATTTTTTGGAGGTTAGGAGTTTGGAGGGTGATAAGCCGGATGTTGTTGTTGAGCAATTTGAATTTGCTCGTATACAAAAATACTGGGATAGGATTGAAAAGGAAACGGGCTTTAAGATTACGGATGAGGATATTGAAAGGGAAAAAAGTATATCAGGTGGTCTTAAATTTGAAAATGGTGGTATGGACCCCGAAACATTGAATGCATTTAAATCTCTTCAGAACGATTGTAAGGGTCTTAAAATGGATGATGATAGTTATAGGTCATATGACAAGCAAACGGACCTTTTTATTGAATCTGTGAAAAGAAAAGGGGGTATAAAGCAAGCTATGACATATAGAGCGATTCCAGGTTTTAGTCAGCATCATACGGGTAGGGCTATTGATTTGGAAAAACCTGATTCACTTAGAGCTTGTGCAAAAAAACATGCATCTAAACATAATTTTATTTTCCCTTATGAGGGAAATGGTGTTCGTATGGCTGAACCATGGCACATTTATTATAATAAGTAAATCATGAGATATATTATAACTGAGACGCGTATTCATGATTTTATTTATGAATATCTTGAGAAGAATTACCACCCTGATTATGGTTGGATGAGCCATGACTATTATAAAAATAAGGTTGAAAGGTGGGGTAATGAGGAGTTTTATGCAAATGATAATGTTGCATATGTTTATGTTGGACGTGATAGAGACTTCGACATCTTGAATGAAAAAGAATCTTTAATTGTTTGGGACAAAACTTCTCATGAGCTAACAAAACGGTTTGGTGATTTGTGGAAACCCGTTATGGCAAAATGGTTTGAAGATAATACGGGTCTTGAGGTAAAACATTTGGATGCTTTGTAAAAAGAATTACGTGGAGCTCCCGAAATTGGTTGATGGAATCTTGACGATTCTTTTTGCGTCTAAGTAATAAAAATCATTTATAAATTCTATAAACATTTCTGGTGTTAGCAATTTTTCTGATGCTATTAGATATGTTATTTTGCTTACGGGTATGGATACATAGGGTGACACAATGTCTCCCTTTCTGTTTTTATGTTTCCCCGCATATGTGAATACAAGTCCTTGTAAGGGACCCCTTCCGTTATAGTCATAAGAGTTGATGCTATGTTTTCTTAGGTCTGTAAGTTCAGGAATGTTATTTGCAACGTATTCGATAATATTACCATCATACACTATGTTCACATAGTCCTCTAAACTCATTCCGAACGATTCTTGAGCTTTTTTGGGACCCCTTGATATAAGTTCCTTTCTTAAATTGGTGGAAGCCATTTCTCTTATAATCCTTCTTATTGTTGACCTCATGATAATATAAATATCTTTTTTTCATCTTTTGGGGATGTAAGCACAAACCGAACGGACTTCGTCCGTATTTTCCCCCGAATTTTTCCGACCGCCGTCCCCGACCGACTTCGTCGGTTCGAACATCCCCCGTCGTAGAAACCATCTCAGATAAAGTGGTCGTGATATTTATTTTTAATGAAGTATATTGTAACTGAACCACAACTATCCATATTTTTAAGGAGAAGATTTACACCTGAAGATTTATCTTGGATTGTGAATGATGTTAAACACAAGATTGAAGAGGAGGGAATTATGGAGGAAATGGCAATTTATGGGACAATATCACAATTTATTGTGGAAAGATTTCCAAAATTAGAAACTTACAGTGATTACAAAGGTTTGGAGGCCGCTCTCACCTCATTCATTAAATTAAAATTGGGTTTGGATTGACCATCTCATATAAATGGGTCGGACTATTTATTTGTTATGAAGTATATTATTTCTGAAAGACAATATAGATTATTATCTGAACAGAGCATGACAGGGGCGTTGAGATATGTTCCTCAAGACCAACGTATGGACGTAGTAAAAGGGATGGATGAAAAAATGACTTCTCATAATCTATCAAACATATTGGGGGTTGCAAGTTTTTTTATTCCTATGATTGGTCCGATAATTTCTGCAGGTATTGCTCTTGGGGATTCAGCGAAATATTGGCAGGAAGGAGACAAAAAAACCGCAACATTAACTGCAATATTTCCTTTTTTACCATTAGGTAAAATAGGAAGGTTGATTCCTAGTACTAAAAAATTGGGGAAAGAGGGAATGGAGGAGTTAGCGAAAAAAATTGGACAGGGTTCCAAAGATTTCTCTCAAGTAGACTATGAAGTCATTAATGGTCTTTCAAAGAATAAAGACGTTTTGAATCAAGAAATGAAAAGAATTTCTGATGATTTATTAAAAAATTCAAAACAAACAATCTCTGAACTTCCTTTGGGAAATTTAGGAAAAGATTTCAAAGAATATGCAAGAACATACAAAGGACAAGGAAAATTAAAGGGGTGGGATTGGATTCAACCTCTAAGTACCGTTGGTAATAGTAGTGGATGGAAGTTTCATATATTTGCAGCTGATTTACATGATGTTGCATATTTGTATGAAAAATTGTTACCCGTTGTACAAAAATACGGTGCGGGTTTCAAAGTTGCAAGTAATAGTACACTTGCTTCTTTATCTAAGGGAGGGGCTCAATTTGGTAAAGGTGCGGTTATTTATATTCCTTCGGATGTTATAAAAAAAGGTAATTTGAATAACTTTGTTTCAGAAATAAAATCTGCAATATCGGCATACAAAGAAAAAGGAAATATCTTTGGGGATAGAATGATTGATGATAGGATTGGTTATAGATATGAATTTAATATTCCTGTGAACCCTTCAAAAGGATTACCATCATCAAATCAGGCCTACCGACGAAATGATGGAAATTATAATATTCCTGGTAATCCCGATTTGTTCAGGTAATACAAACCATCTCAGACAATGGGGTCGGACTATTTATAAGAAAATCTTATGAGAATATTATTGTTTTTGTTTTTCTTTTTACCTCAGTTTGTTTTCAGTCAAGATAAGGTCAAATTTACTGCAACTGGTGTGACTTGTTCATTGTGTTCTAATGCAATACATAATTCATTAAAAGGAGATAAATCAATAATTAAGATTGAACCTGATTTGCAAACACAAGAATGGCATCTTGAATATAAATCGAACGAGTTCAAGACGGAAAATTTAATTAGAAGAATCGAAGACGCGGGTTTCTTTGTTGGAAAACTTTATCTTAACGGACAACTCATTTTGGATAATACCAAGAAGAAGAAAGAAAAAAATCACAAACAATAGTATAACCTCAGACATTGGGGTCACCTAATTTTGTTAAGATGATTTTTATATATACTAAATTAAAATTTGAGTTTGATTTTGAACTCCTTCAGAAACTCAGGGTAACTTTCAATGTAACCTTGTAACGTCTCATCATCAAACTCAACATCTTCAGCATTCCAATTCCAATATAGTTTTTCGTTAGTTTTGAATCCGTAATAGTCATGGTTATCGTATTGTAGTTTGATTATTTCTTCCCCATATTTGTGTTGACCGACAATTATAAACCCTGAACCTGTATTCTTAATTATGTTTGGTTCCCCGTATGGAATATATCTGTTATTAATCCAATTTAATCTTTCGATGAGTTTTTGATAAAACATGTTAGCAGAACCCCATCTTACTGAAGCAAAGAACACAACACAATCTGATTCAAATAATTTTTTACTAACCACCCACAGTTCGTCGTCAGGATTATTCAATGATGCCCAACATCTATGATAACCTGATGGATTTTTTTCTTTGTCTTCCAATAGGGCCTCTTTTACACCACACACATTTCCCTCCATAAGTGAAACGTTGCCCTCACATGGATAAATCTTTAATTTTGTAACATCTAATATACTTGAGTTTTTCAGGTTTTTATGAATAACCTTTGCCAAAATAGATGATTTTGGAATTTGTGTTTCTGAAACCTCTTGTCCCCTATTAGAACAAGTTAATAATAAAACTTTTTTGTATTTTCTTAATTCTTTAATTGTATTGATTAAAACATCAAAGTTCCCTTCTCCCATACAATTAAATATTCTCAGACACCCACTTTTCACCTTCCCAATGTTCGGAACCTGTTATTTGTAATTTGTGAGGAAACAAATCTTTATATCCTTCGTAAATATATAGGAATTTTTTATCATTGATTTTTCCGTACTCCGATAGAATTAATATTGAATTAATACCCAAAGAATGTTTAGGTAAATCAATCCGATAAGAACTTTCGAAACCTAAAATACAGTTTTCAAATTCAGTAAATCTAGTATAACCTACAATTTGAGAATCAATTTTTACGCACAGTACTTTCAACTTAAAGTATTCGGAGTTTTTATTATAAAAATCAACCATATCCAAATCTCGAATTTGAAAAAAGTTGAAAAAATATTCATCTATTTCTTTTTGACCTTTATAGTCCAAATATTCACACTCAACCTTAGAAAAAGTTTTGAGTTGTTTTTTGTTCAAGAAAACTTTTTCCGAATTTATTCGGACGCTTTGAGATTGATACCAATAAATCGGAGGTTGTACGGAGGGTAGCCATCCATTTTCCAAAAGAAAATCCTCTGATTCTCCTTCAGGTATAACGAAAGCTTCACAAAAAACTCGGTTATCAATCACATGACCGTGATTGTGGTCAAATATTATTTTCATTCTTTTCTGTGTCCATCTTATTATAATATTCGGACCTTTCAGAATTCGATTCTCCCGTTGATAAGTCAGTGTGGTCATAGTTCATGATGTCCGTATCAGGTGTGACCCACCTTGAGTTTCTTTCTGCCGTCCAGAGTTTTGTATTATATTTTCTGTGTATAACAATATCTTGTTTTACAGTAAAAGATGGGTCATGCATAACCAATCTGTTGTTTGGTTGGATTGCAAAGTTTCCGTTATCCATGGAGATGAAATGTCCACATTTGTGTTGTGATGGAAATTCACTTAATCCGTAATCTGTATCACTCATATCATCCGAGCTACCCCAATCAAGTGTGAAAAGATATCTTCCTGAGTATTCTACTCTTCTTCTAGAAATGAATTTACAGGTTTTATTTTTTAGAACAGGAAAACACGTAACCCCAACATGGTAAGTGTAAGAATCCCATAAGACAAGTTCATCAAGCTCTAATTGAGGGGCGTCCTCTTTCCAGCAAAAAGCGTGTATTGGCATCCTCCACCAAAGTCCACCATCTTCCATAATGAAATGGAATAAAGGTGCTTGGGCGGGTATGGACGACATGCCAAAAATGTAACAGGGGAATTTTTTATCAAAGGAATCCTCTTGGTTTCTCAAAAAATTACCTCGGACAAATGCCTCGACAATAGGAGTTGGTGTGTTTAGATAGGACATTATTAAATTATGAACTATAAATATAAAAAAATATAATTATTCAATCAACATTATGGGTTCTATATCTTTACAAGTAGATGTTGGTAATCCTCCTAAAAACCATTTTATCAAAAAAAATATACTGTAAATAGGTATTTTTATTCGGAACCATGTCAGACAATGGGGTCGTCTAATTTTGTTTTATTATTTCTTCTTATTATTTTTGTTGTTATGAATGAAAATAATTCATATACTGTAGAACTGTTCCGAATTGAAACTCGGAATATTCCGACAGGTCCACCTTCGACTGAAGAAGAACATATTCAGATGGAGAAATACAAAGAAATATATCTTATTGCCCTAATCCGTTCCGCAATGGGTGGTGTCAAAGGTATTCATTTAACGAAATAATAAGTGGTCGAATTTGACCACTTATCACAAACAAGTGGTCCTGATATTTATTCTTGATGAAATATCTGATTACAGAAAGACAATTAAAATTGATTGAGGGTCTTCATGATACATCATGGGAGAATGAAAGGGGTGATAAGATAACTCTTATGGATTTATTGGATGCAACTAAAGATGTGCCCATTCAGGAATTATCTGTAAAGCAATTAGAACCCCACCTTTTGACTTGGGATGGTAATGATGAAGAGATTGCTAAGATTGAAAAAGCGGACTTAAAATACCCCATATTGATTTTCGTGAATGATGACGGTGAGTTTATAACAATTGTTGATGGACATCATAGAGCTCAAAAAGCGGTTAGAAAGGGTTTAGATACGATTAAAGCAAAGGTTATTACTCTTAATTCTCTACCTAAGAAGATTAGAAAGGTATTTTCACATTTGAATTAAACATCTCAGATAAATGGGTCGGAATATTTATTATTGATGAAATATAATATTACTCCTGAACGTGCTTTACAACTTATTGAAATTATTTTAGCTCCGTTTGAAATAAGAAATAAGATTGATGATTCATGGCAAGGGAAATGGTGGAAATTGAGTAGTATTGCCCCTCAACGTACAATCATTGTTTGGGATAAACACGGTGAGACGGTTTTTACCTTTGACCGTATGTACAACGAGTTAGTTATCTCTGAAATACATAGACAAAAGATTTTATCCTATATACCATTACCCCCAAATATATTGGAAACATTATTGATTGTGTTATTTAAAAAACTTTTAGGTGACAAATTTCCCGTCGAACGGGTTGACAATTACAATTTACGTATACATGATAAAGAAGATTTAGAAACTGATGAAGACGAGAATTAGTTTGTAATATTTATTGAAGATGAAATATATTATTACAGAATCACAATCAAAAAATCTCAGACTTAGAAGAAATCTACCAACTGAGTTACGAAAATATATTACCTCTTCATTTGATTGGTTGAATCCCAAAGCATTTAGTAATTTCGATGAGTTTTTGGAAAGAGTTATATTTTCTGCTTCAAGAGATTTTACTTCCGAATACATGGGAGATGTTCAAGATGTTGAGGATTATTATTCACTTTGGGAGTTTTTGAAACCAATTGTTAAAGATATTGTCATGAATGAATATTATGACGAGATTTTGCATTATTATAATTCTAATTTGAAATAATATTTATTTGTATGAAATATATCATAACAGAATCACAATTAAAAAGAATTATTGAACAAGACGATTGGGTGAGAAGGGCTGCGTCAGGACCACAAAAATGCGGTAAGGATGCTAAATGGTGTGGAGATAATGAGGGTTCGAGTGACGGTGGAAAAACACGTAGAGAAAAAACTATGAGCCCAAGACAAGAAGAAAAACATAATGAAAAAGAATATTGGGACAATCAACTTCTTAAAGATGTTAGTGGTTTACCTGACTATTCTCAAAGGGCAGATGCAATTAAAAATGAAATAGGTTCCATATCAGGTAAATTATCTATGGAGGATAGAATTAGACTAATAATCAATCTAACAAACAAATTGAACAAACCTTCACCATGGTGGTTTATAAATGCTGTGAAAAAAATGGTGCAACCTCAAGGTGAAAAGTTTACCGATAGTGATATTATGAAACTTATAAATATGAAAGGTGGGTTTGATTCATTCAAAAAATATTATCTTTCTGATGTGATAATGTAGTATTTATATTTTATGAATCTAAATGAAAATATAGTTAGATTAAAAGAATTGATGGGGATATTGGTGGAGGATAGTAATTCACCTGATGTTGAATCGAATGAACCATTCAATGATTTAGAAAAAAAATATTATGTGGACAAAAGTGACATTCAGGGTCACGGTGTTTTTGCAAAAGATGACATGAAGAAAAACGATATTGTAGGTTTATTACATGTTATAAAAAAACTTGGGTCCGATTATGATTTTACTGAACTTGGTAGGATGCATAACCATAGTGATAACCCAACTTGTCATAATCTTTTAAAAAATAATAAAAGATATTTGGTTGCATCAAAAGATTTGAGGAGAGGAGAAGAACTTACAACCGACTACAGATTACAACCAGATTTAGAACAACCTCAAATGGGTTGGGATTCAAATTATGATTCCTCTGATGAAATGAAACCACATATAGATGGTTATAGAACATACTCACCATTCAAAGATATGGATTATATAATTGTTCATGGTAATGGTATTGATTGTGACAACATAGTTTGGGATTTGATTCTTTTGGGTGATGATGGTTCTATTGTAGTAGGACCGAAAAACAGTGGTTCTCATTATTTGAAAAATGCAAACATAGTTGTCGAGCTACCGTTGAAAAATGGTGAAGATTTAGATGAGTTGACTTCTGATGAAAATCGTTTAAAAAAATGGGTTGTTGATTATATTCAGAAAGTTGACAAAAAAAATGAAATAAAAGATAATTTTTCAATTAATTGAATTGTTTAGTATGAAATATTTTATTACAGAGTCACAATACAAAATTTTATTGGAAGATGAGGGTGATGATTGTGTGTGTAGGGATTGGGAAAAAGGAACCTTTAAACAAGGTGATGGAATTAAAACGCCAAAAATAACTATCACAAAGACACCTGACCTTATTGAGGGTTTATATGAGGGCCCAGATAAAGGAGGTTGTATTCAGAGGTGTGAATTCAACGACGGAGATACACCACACCAGCTCGCACCAATAACTGTTTATTATGAAGCGGCACCATATTTGAAAGAACTTTACAGGAATGGTATATTTGTAAGACCTGTAATGAAAAAAATTACGATGGAAAGAATCCCTAATAAAAAATTCAAAATTTCAATACCTCTTGAACGTACAACAGAAGACAAAGCAATAACTAATATGAATGAAAGAGGTGGTATGGGACATGAGGGTAATTTAACTGAAATTGAAAATATTAAAAGTAACCCTAATCATTACTTTGTTCAAACAGAAAGGGTACAAGCGGGAGATATAACAGAAACTTTTGTCTCATTCAGAAACCTAAAGAATTTCCCGATTTTAACTAAGCCATTATCAAACAAAAACGATAATCAACCCACTACCGCGCCTGTAATAAATAAAGTTACACAACCAAGCACAGATACCTTACGACAAAAATCTAGTAACTTTGTCAATCCAAGAACTAAGTTTGAACCGTAGATAAGTTTAGAATATTTATTTACGATGAGATATGCTTTAACAGAGAGTCAGCTTTTTTATTTGATAGAATCAGAAAACGATGGTATCAAAAATATTGTATCCAAAAGCTATGATGACAATCCAGAAAAATTCACGGAAAATCTAGTTGATGAGATACCACAGTTAAAAAAACAAGAAAAGGGAATTCAACAAAAAGTGGTTGAATATTATGAATGCAAGTGCTATGAAAAAATTAAACTCTAAGGGGACTGAGATTGTATGAGGTTAAATGAAAACATATCAAGAGTAAAAAAATTGATGGGTATTTTGGAATATGTTGATATACCCCTTCAAAAAAGTGGGGATACAGAAAATATTGATAGAGGACCTAGTTACGAATTATCAAAAGACAATAAAATTGTGAATCTTTTTAGCGGAGACTTTTTACAATTAAAACAATTTGTTCAAAGCATTTTCCCAAACCAAAACTTGAAGTTTTTGGGTGCAGGTGCGATGGGTATGGCGTTTTCGTCAAAGGGTGATTTAAAATTACCACAGAACTTTATTGACAAAGACTTTTATGGGTCTATACCACCTGAAAATACACCTGTGGTCTTGAAACTAACAACGAACATGGGAGAAGTAGAAAAAATAAAAAAAATAATTCAGGATTACGGGGGGCAAGTCCCAGGTGTTGCGTCTTATTATTGGATAAAAGAACTCGTAATACCACAAAATAGACAATGGAGTACCACCCTTGGTGCGCCGAACACAAAAAAACCAGGTCAAACAAAAGAAATGAGAATAGAAGATTTCAAAAAACTTTATCTTGATTCTGATTGGTTTAAAAAGGAACATCCTGGATTGACAGACGAGCAATTGAAAAAAGTTGTAGACCGAATGTTTGATAACTTCATAAAAAAGAAAAGAAAGGAAGATAAAGTGAAACATGAAAAAGCTTTCTTGATTTGTCTTGACAAAATTCAACCACTACCAAAAGAACTACAGGATGCCACCGCACTTGCATTTGAGTATTATTATTGGACACAATCCGAACCACAAGCGAAAAGAAGAGGACCAAGAAAATTAAAACCTATAAGTGTTATTGACTCAATTTATACTAAAGAGCCTGTCATGAAAAAATATTATGACAAAAGAATTTTTGAAGACCCAAAAAAACCAAAACCAAGTTTTGAAAATTTTCGTAACGCATTTTATAGAATCATGAAACTAATGACCACTCTGAAAAGGGCTCCATTTAAACTTGGAGACTATGATATGCACTCAGGAAATATTGGTTTGAAGGGTGATGATTTAGTTTTCTTCGATTTATTTGTTTGAAAGTATTTATTATCATGGAATACATTTTGACGGAGGCACAATTAGTTAGTATAATTTAAAATAATTCACAAAAAAAAGATAAGACTTTGAAAATAACGGGTAAAGTTGTTGACCCAGCCAACATGACACCGGATGAAAAAAAGGAGTTCAAATTGAAGGAAAAGGTTGTTTTAGACAAAACTGAGCTAGAGTATCCAATAGTTTTAATACAATTGAGAAACGGGAAATATATTATATTTGATGTGAATCACGGTTTTGACTTAGATTTATAATTTTATGGAAGGATTCGAAAGATTTTTGGAAATGTTGAATTTAGTTTACTATGTAGACTATTCTAATATGGGTATAAATAATAAAGGAATACCCTGGTGTTGTATAAAAGTTTCAGTATATCAAGATAAAAAACCTCAGTATTTACAAAATCACTGTTATGAAAAAAAGGGTAATTTTGCAATTTACTCCGAAGGAAATATGGAAATGGGAGTAAATGAAGGAAAATTGAAAATTTGGGGTGATGACATAGCGGTTGACAATTATTTTGAAAAATTAGCAAGAACTTTAGCAAAAGAACGTTTTCATGATATCGACTAAGAATAAAAAAATCATAGAAGGTTTAATATCTCGTAACAGAGAGGATAGGTTTGAATTTACCGAAGAAGATTTATTTAGGGTTTATAGAGCGGTTGGTATACCTGAAACAAAATTTTTTTTAGATTATTATCTAAGAGGTGTTAGAAAGCTTACAAACAAAAGTGTTCATGTAATCTAATTTTTTCTGATATATTTATTTTATTATGAAATATATCATCACAGAAAAACAACTCAAAAGTATATCAGAAGAAAAAATTCCACGGTCTTTGAGAAGACGTTTGACTGAACAAAACCTGAGAAAACATGTTGAAAAATCAATTGAAGATGAGGGAGATGATTTTTGTGAAACTTACGACGATGCGTTCGAATTTGCAGATGAGGTAATCTCTAACGCTGTCGAATCATTTTTACAAGATGAAGAAAATGTCTTAGATTTAGAATTCAACATAGACAATGAAATTGATTATATGTTAAAAGATATCATTAAAGACATGTTCAGTGAGGAAATTTTTGATAGATACGTTGATGTCTGTGGTAATGAGTGGATGTCATAAAACTAACTAAATGAAATTTTTTATACCCAACTCTCAATATAAAGTTCTTACTGAAATTTCAAGAACTAGCGGACACTACCACTCTCAACCTATATATGAACTCATAGATTATTTTGATAATTTTTTTTCACGTAAAGAAAAAATAAAAATATTTCAGGAATTTGCTTCGAAAATTTTTGGTGATATTGAAAAAATACCCAAGTTATATATTCTAAATTTTTATTCATACCCCTATGAAAGTAATATGGAAATTTCAGAAAAATTCTTGGAAAAAGATTTTTTATCTGGTTTTGCGTTTTATGTTGCAAAGAAATATCTCAATTTCAAACATGGTGTTCAATTGGATTACATCAAAGAAAAAGAAGAGGATTCTATAACATATTATTTTTTTGACCCAGGTTTGAAAATATTCATAGGTAAAATTGCAACAAAACCAAATGATGAATTTTCAGGTGTGTCTTTGAGAGTTTCTTTATCAACGGCAGATGATGAGTTGATTGGGACAGGATACGGAACGAAAATGTACTTGAGTATTATAGATGAGATTGACTACCTTTCTTCAGATTTTACTCTTTTCACAGGTGCCTACAGGATATGGAAACATACTTTACCAAAATATGTAAATGTGTGGGGGGTAATAGAAAATGAAGATGGTATCGAATCCAAAAAAATTGAATTATCAGAAAAAAAAGATGTCAGAAAATATGACTATTTTGTGGCTTCAACACATTCAGAACTAAGATAAATTTTTTAAAATTATTCCCATGGAGCTTTTCAACGAGTTTTTTGTTTTGTTTGAAGTTGTCATAGGACCAAAAATTGTTTTCTTTTCAAAAAGTAAAATTGGTAATATAATTTTGTTCCCTTCTCAAAAAAATATTTTCGTCAGAGAGCCATCGAATTGTTTTATTTTTGATAACGGGGAAATTGAATTATCTGAAGCAATACAAAAATTTTCTTTATATACAGACACCCCAATTGTTGAATTTGAAAGTATTTGTAATTCAATGTGGTCCGAAGAAATAGGACTCAAAGGACTATTTATTGGTAAGAAACCCACCACTGAAGAGTCATGGACCAAACATATCAGATTTTGAGGACAATGATTGAGCGTTTGATAATTCCACAATATCCCTCAGTCCGAATTCATAAAATAGATAGTTACAAACTTACTAATAACGAAGAATATGATGTCTATTTTTTAATTAAAAATAAGTTACCTCTAGAGGACCAGATGAGGATTGATAGAGAGGTTAAAAATTTTTTTAAAATGGCTGGTTTGGACAAAATTGGTCAAAACAAAACTCAGAAAGATAGTATTTTGGTTTGGTTCAAAACACCAAGAGCGAAAGAATGGTCTTTTCATGGGTCACCTGATTACAAACATCATTAAACTTAGTTCAGTTTTGTTCTATTTTTTTTATATTTTGGATAATGCACAATACTATCCCTAAGTTTTCAGATTTCTCCGAAATTTCCATGAAGTTTAATTTAAACTTTTATATGATGCCTTGGCATGGTTCACATTCTTTAAGACTAAACAACCATCTTTTCCCTTGGTCTTTGTCAGAACAAGAGGCAAATATTTTGTATGATTGTATTATAAAATATAATTTGAAATCGGGTTTTGAAATTGCAACCGCTTTTGGAATTTCGTCGACATTTATGGGGTTGGCCTTAAAAAAAACCAATGGTAAACTTGTTACGATGGATGCATATATTGAAGAGGTTTATAATGGTGAAAGTAAAATGAATGATTATGATGTAAATGATGAGAAGACATTCGAAAATGCCGATGGTTACAAAATGGCAAACAAATTGATAAATTATTTCAAAATAGAGGATTTTGTGAGTCTCAAAATTGGTTGGTCTCCAACTGATACGGGAAGGATAATAGAAGAGGTTCATGGCTCTAATAAATTAGATTTCTCATTTATAGATGGAGGACACAGTGCAGAACAAATACAATATGATACAGAATCGATAATGGATTACCTAGATGATGATTGTATTTTATTTTTTCACGACCATTTTTCTTTAGCTGGAGAAACAATAATTTATCTAAATAAACATAAATTTAAATTCATGGAGAATTTTCGTACAAAATTTAATTTGTGTATGTATGGTAGAGGAAAATTTTTAAATTCATAAATCATGGACGGAGAAGAATATTTGTTTTTTTATCCTGGTGCGATTTATACAAATAACGGACAAAATGATTGTGTAATGCACGTAGGTGAAAAAAAGTTGATGGAGTTTATGGCAAGTTTAGCATGTGTAAATGGTGGTGATATTTTAGAAATAGGGTTTGGGTTGAACTTATCAGCTGATGAGGTTCAAAAAAAAGATTCAGTAACATCCCATACAATTATAGAGGTTCACCCTGACATTTACGAAAAGGCACTTCATTGGAAAAAGGATAAGAAAAAGGTGGACGTTTTGTTGGGTGATTGGTTTGAAATATTACCCTTGAAGAATAAAATTTTTGACGGTATCATTCACGATACCCATAACGATAGAAACATTCCAAAATTTCTCGATATAGTAAAACCAAATTGTAAAGAAGGCACTATTGTTGTTTTTTTCGAAAATCAAGCCAATGACCTTAGGTTACGTGAAATAAAGTATGATATGGACCCCAACGATGTACAGGTTCTACCATACAGAGATAGCTTCAGAAACAACAACTATACTCTGAAGTATTCTGTTTTCAATGGAATCCAATTTGTCCCGATTCCAATCTTTTGAATTATTTTTTTAAATGATTGAATTCTAAAGTTATGAGCGAATTTTTTGGAATTTCTGCTCTCCACCAATGAAATCTCGGACCTAAAAAACCCTTCAAATCTGATAACAATTTCCTTCGTATAGACTCCTCAACTTTTTCTTTAGTAACATTAGGTATTTCTCCTTTCAAATAATTTTCAGGTGTAGGTTGACTTACATTATGAATAACTTTTACAACATCATATACATCTATAACTACTTTTGCTTGGTCTCCTTCTTTTTCAATAGAATTTATTTTAAATTTTGCTTTGAAAGGGGATGCCTGATTTTCACCTTGATTCCAATACCAGTCTTTATGAGAGGCAATAGACATCTTTTTGGTTTGAAATTCTTTTTCCTTGGATTTCAATCTTTCAATTTTACTTTTCATAACCTCATCATGTGTTGAACCATTCTTCAAATTTTTCATTTCTGATTCATCCAAAGTATATACGGTTTCACCCAAATCCTCATTCCAACGTCTATCCACAGGATTAGCATTACTCATTTGTCTACCAGTGGAAGAGGAATATCGATTTATATTCTCATACCAAATACCTTCTTTGAAAATGTAAATCGGATACCAGCCATAGGACGTAACCTGATAATATTCGACACCCTTTGGGTCTTTATACCAATGACCCTCTATGTTAGAACCTCGGAAAGGAAGTTGTGCGATTGTGTACAAACTAGACTTTGTGTTGGGAGTCCATTTCTGTCTATTTAATTTTCTCGGGTCAATGAAATTTTCTTTTGTCAGACCTGAGTAATCTCCGTCTTTACGAAAATTCAATAAATAAGATTCCAAAACAAAAAGAGAGTATTCTTCAGGAATCCCCATCAAGGTAAGGGTTTTTTTCAAAAATTCTAACAAATCTTCCCTCTTTCTACCTTTTTTTTTGTAAGCTTGGATATATTTGAAAAGTGTAAAAATCAGTTTCTCGGGAACTTTGTCATAAATGTTCTCAAATAAAACTTTCAATTGATTATCTGTCAATCTGAACCTCATATTTGATAAATATACCTGAGGTTTATATTTATAATTTATGAAAACGTTTGATGATTTACAAAAAGATAGAAGAATTATTAAAGACCTCTTTTTTAAGTTCACAAATGGGGAGATTGATGATTTTGATTTCATCGTTGATTTTTTATCAAGAGGTAAACCTAAAGTCACCTTCTTGTTGAGTGTGCCTGCTTTCATCAAAAAAAAATATGATATGAAACTTGATGACATAATCGAAAAACATTTAAGGAATATTAGATTCATTCTTTCTTCCTTAGGTTATAGTAATATTTTGAAAAAACCAATTGATTTCCAAGTGTTATGAGTCTGTTGAAAAAAAACATACAATTACTCATCGAGACAGTTTCCATAGAGGATTTGGATTATGATGACATAAGAGAAATTTATGACGTATTTTTCAGAAATTGGTTACAAGAAAAAAAACCTGAAATAAATCAAAGAAAGTTTGCAATTACTTATCTCCAAAGAAGATTTTTTAATGAATTTGCCCGTGATATTGGTCTGACAATGGACGATGATGATGACTATGATTTTGATAGAAAACAGATAATTACACACTTATTTAATAAAGGACTAATAGAATTACCTTCGTATCACGAATATGAAGATAAATTCTTGGACATGTATGGAAAAAATTTCGAGTTTCTCGTAAAAAGATTAGATTTACCAAAATTTATAAAATTAGAGTTTAGAGAACCGAAACCTTTCGAACTTGTGTGTAAGGTTGACGTTGATTTTGAAAGTTGGATTAAATCTAATGAGACTATTCCAGGTAGATTTTCTTTAGACAGAGATATAGAAAAACTTTTACAAAATTATATGGGTATTGAGGTTGGAGAATCCAGATTTGGTGGGGTTCAAATTAGTATTGAAGAATATAATTACATTGGATACGGTGATTGGGTAAAAAATATATTTGCGAAAATCAAAAAAGAAATCAAACAAATTCCTAAAATAGGTAATATTCGTGCTGTTCGAGGAAGTATTGGAAATGATAGGAAATTTGTAATCGGTGTGTCTTTCATTCGCTACGGATATTTGAGTGCTGAATCAAAAAAGGAGATAAGAGAAATTTGGAAAAACTATGGGTATTCAGATGATAAATTAGGTTTTACATAAACTTTATTTTTTCAAAAAAAAGTATTACTTTTGAAAAAAAAAACTATGTACATCGACTACGAATCACCAAAAACAGTGTCCAAAACCGTAATGTTTAACGGAGAAACAGAGGACGGAAAAAAATTTACAATCAACGCTAATTGGAATGATTGGGATGATTGGAATGTGACCCCTGACGAAATTTCTTGGGATGATGAAGAAGGAACAGAAGATGAAGTGCAAGAAATTATACATGAATTTTTGAATGAAATGAATGGATAGTCTGATTGGTGTATTTATTGTAAAATACATCATGGCTAGAACAAAAAAGTTTTTCAAACCTATGAGAAGTAAGAAATCAGGTAGAAAAACAAACAAGAGAATTTCAGAAAACAATCAAATATTGAAAAAGTACCTCGGATAATATCCGAGGTTTTTTATTTCCGAAGGTATTTATATTGTGATTTTACGCGAAACAATTAAAGCAATAATACTAGAGGACTTAGCCTTACAATTACAACAATTGAAGGACAAGTATGTCGGTCAAGGTAAACCTATGACCGAAAAAGATTTTGAAAAAATTAAAGAGGTTGCTGCAAATAAATTTTATATTATTGCATGGTTGGCTAAAAGAGTTGGTACCGGTATAATTAAAGCTGAGGACATTTATAAGTACAAAGAGTATTTCGACATATTTGAAAAAAATAAAAAAAAATTTACACACAAAGATATCAACCTATATAGAACCGCAGAAGATTTACAAAAATTCTTAGATGAGGTTTTCAATGTTCGTGAAGGAGATTTAACTTTTACTGAAATTCAAGGGAAGGACAATTTTGTAAGTAAAAATGATATCGAAAAATTAGAGGGGACCGACGGAATCAAGTATTTAGGAATTTACGATAATGGAAATTATCAATATCAAGTTTTCCAAATATTCAAAGTTGCAAAAGAAGTTTGGAAACAATACAGGGACATTTTAGGCAGATGTAAAGGCAGAAGTAGAGGAGCTAAAATTGATATTTGTACAATAGGTGACTATCGTTATTTCAGAGATTACCTAACAGACCCTAAGGGCTCGAGTTATTTTTTGTTATTCAACTTAGATGACCCGAGGTCGCCTTATCAGTTGCATTATGAATCAGGACAATTCATGGATAAAAACGATAGAGAAAGACATGCCATCAAACAGATGAAATTTTTTGAATGGGTTGGAGAAAGGCTACCAAGATATAGTCTCGAAAATCCTAAATTTCCCGGTAACTATGAAATTCCCGTGGTAGGTAAAGGAGAGATTGACGATAGAAATCAAAAACAAGGTTTATGGAAAAATTTCGAAGATGGTCATTTGGATTCAATCAAAACCTACGTAAATGGCAAATTACGAGGACCCTTTGTTGCATATTATTATAATGGTTCGATACAGGAGAAGGGTACTTATGGTACTGCGGAACGTTTGAACGGTGAATACGAATCGTATTATCTCGACGGAAAAACAAACCGAAAGGGTGTGATGAATGATGGTGAAATGGTCGGTTTGTGGGTTTTGGGTGATGAAGACGGAGTATATAGAATGATAGATTATAATAAGACTCCTATCGAAGTGACAGGATTCACCTCCAATGGAAAAGTGAGATTTGTGAGTTATTCAAGAGAAGTAGATAAGAAAAAATGGAGACCTAATCCACCATATGGAGAAACTGTATTTTTTAATCCGTCAGGCACTGTCAATGCAATTGGGAAATTAGGTGTTGATAATTCACAACTTGGTCAATGGACCTATTACTTTCCAGATGGTAGTGTTAAATCTGAAGGAAAATTTATCAAAGGACGACGTCAAGGTGAATGGACTGACATCATCAAAAATAAAGACGGTAAAAAATTTATTTTCGTTTCTAATTTCTGGAGGGGGATACCCGCAGATAAAATAAGAATATATGATGAGCAGGGAACTTTTCTAAAGAAGAAAAATCCTTGGGACCTCAAAAAAAAATATTGGAGGGATATGATTCCAGATTTAGAATCTTTCAGATTATATTAGTTTTTTTTTTCTATTGGTATATTTATATAAAAATTGAATTATGAGAAGTACATTTTCTGTAAGTGAAGAAGAAAAAATGAGAATTTTGGAGATGCATTCTCCAAAAAGAACTATTGTTGAACAAGTTTTAATGCCATCTGTACCTGATATCAAAAGAGGTGAAACAATAAATCTTTACGACGAAACTAATAAGTTGGATAAAAGATTTATGATTTCAAAGGTTGTACAGGACTTGAATGGTGTTGTAAGAATAGATGTAAAATCTTCACAAACTTCATTAGGTGGAAAATCTCAAAAACAAGAAGTTAAAGTTTCTTACAAATGTAAAGATGAACATTTGGAAACTGATATAGAGAAAGAAAATGTTCAAGAGCAAAAAGATGAAGTTGCTCCTGAAGTTATAAAATACAAATCTGATTCTTTTGTCAACAGACTAAGAAAAAAGTTTTGTATGAAAAACTCTAAAGGTGAATGGGTTCCAAAGGCAGACTTCGCTAGTACAAATGTGGAACCTTCCGACATGGTGTAAAAATCAAATTATTTATATTGAACCCTCTCGTAAGAGAGGGTTTTTTGTTTTACAACCTATTTATAGTTATGACTAATACAATCGGAACCATTTCAATCTACGAAAACGAAATTATAATAACGTACAACATAGGATATTCAAAAACATTCAAAATCAAAGATTCCCCAAAATACTTAGTTGGTACTCAATGGATTGATTATAATGGGTCAAGATTTTTTCTAACTGAGGAAGAATAATTCTTGTTTTTCAGGAAATAAAATCCTATCGTTATAAAAAATATAATATGTCAAAGATTAAAATTTCATTGGAAAAAGGTGAAATGGTATGTGAGTTATATGATAACGAAACGCCAATCACAGTCAAAAATTTTCTCGATTTGATTTCTAAAAATTTCTATGATGGGTTGAGTTTTCATAGAGTAATTCCAGGTTTTGTATGTCAAGGGGGATGTCCTCGCGGGGACGGAACTGGTGGACCAGGATATACTATTCCATGTGAGGTGAGTGCACCAAAACAATTTCACGATAAAGGAGTATTGTCGATGGCACATGCTGGTCGAGATACAGGAGGGTCCCAATTTTTTATTTGTCATAACAGACAAAATACTCAACATTTGGATAGAAACCACACGTGCTTCGGTAAGGTGACTGAGGGGTTAGAGGTTATAGACCAAATAAAACAAGGTGATAAAATTTTATCAATAACCGTAATCTAATTATAATGAAAAATATAATTTTCAGTGTTATCCTTTTATTCTCATCCCTGTTAGGTTTTACACAAACATACTATAAAGCTTCAGTTACTGAAATGTACACTTGGAATAGAGTTGATAAGGAGTGGAATCTCTATCAAAAAAATTCAGATGTAAGTATTACTGTTGTAATAGAAGAAGAATTCATAAGTTTTCAAGCGAAAACCCCAAGTATGTATAAAATTTATTTGAACAGTAAAGAAGAACTCAAAACCAAAAGTTTGTCTGGATATAGATATTCGGCTAAAGACCTCAAAGAGGATAGATTGGTAACAATGGACGTACTTGTAAGTAACGAGTCGCCCGTTGCGGTGGTTTCGATAATAAACATGAACGAAGGATATAATTTAAGGTTTCTGCTCACGAAAGTAATCGATTGAAAACAAACCCTCCAAACGGAGGGTTTTTTATTATATTTTGTATTTATGAGTATGGAACAAGAACCTCAATATACTTGGACTGATAAAGATAAGGTAGTTGATTACACTGAACCGTTGAAAAAATTATGGGATAATCTTATACCCCCGCAGTTCCCACAAATAAAGACATTTGAAACTAAAGGTGCTAAATGGGTGGAACATAAAAAGACTTTAGGTGGTGATTTGTATTACATTTGGGAGGATGATTTAAAATATTTGGTAAGAATTACCATGAAGAAAGAACTTTTGATAGATGTTGGTTGGAACGGTAAAGACAAAGTAACCAAGGAATTATTTAATAAGGCATATGGGGAGGACATCTTTCCAAATATTAGATATAAAATGATACATTTTGCAAAATTCGTTGGGTTGAAATTATCTCAATTTGACTTAGAGGGAGACTTCAAAGTTTTCATTGATTAAAAAGAGACAATTTCTATTATTTTAAAATGGAAATCACTGATAGATTAAAGGAAATAATTTTCAAAAAACTAAACTCTGATTTATCTGAGTGTGTTTTTTTCCCCTCGGGTAGAGAGACTTGGATTGTCAAGGTGGATGACAAGTCATGGTATTTTTTATCAAATTGTCACGGCGAGGTACATTATAATTCTGAATTTTTTAATAGATTTTTTAGACTTTTTTCACTAAAACAAGAAGAATACCAAAGTTTACTTAAAGAATGGTTCGAGTTTATAACTGCTCAAAAAATTAGAATTATATCTAGAAGGGGTGGTAATTATGATTACATTTTGGAGGTCTTATTCAAGAAACAAAAAAATGAATGGAGTATATTTGAAAGGTATGGATGGAGTTATCATATCGTAAAAAAGTATACTGATATGAAAAAAAACCTGAACAAAAAATATATTACCCTATCTGATTTAATTTAAAGTGCAAAACTCTCACCACAACCACAAGTTCTTGATGCGTTAGGATTCACCCACTCGAATCCTTTCCCATTTAAACCATCCGAATAATTTAATTCTGTTCCAAATAAATAAAGAACTGATTTTATATCAATTACAACTTTCATACCGTTATCTAAGGTTATAATTTCATCAGTCGTTTCTGTTTTATCATCAAAATCCATTACATAAGACAAACCACTGCAACCACCACCTTTAACACCAACCCTGAGATTATGAGTTTCAATAGACAAATTTTCTTTCTTCATTAAATCGAGAAGATGTTCTTTAGCGTTTTGACTTACTGTAATCATATTAAAAATTAAATCCTGCACCCAACCAAAAAGACTTACGTATTGGGTCGTATTCTGCCGAAAATGACAGAAATTTATAATCGTGAGTTAAACCGACACTCGTAGTAATAAAATTATCTGCAAAATTCTTGAAGGAGTAGTTTCCGTTATTTGACAAAACATAAAATTCATCAAAGAATTGGAAATTATCTTGTTCGTTGCCAAATCCTAATGAAATATTTACACCAAAATTCTTGAATTCTTTACCCACCCCTATGTATGCAGACCAACTCTTGATAATATTATCCAATCTTTTGTCGTTCCAAACCAGGGTGGCGTTGTATAAATTAACCTGAGGGTTGTTATAAAATTCGGATTGGTCTTTCGTAAGTCTACCACTGAATTGACCCTTAAGATATGTTGACCTACCAATAGTAAACCAGCCCCCTAACTCGTCTTTTGTTGAATAATTGATACCTATTCTAGTTTTAACTTTTTTACTTACCACTGTATCTAATCTTCCGTTGGATTGTCTGAAAATTCTAGCAGGAGTTCTGTAACCCCACCTATCAAAGTAATTCCAATCATAAAAATCAACAAACCCCATAGGAGCTCCCCATCTATACCATTGATTCCATCCCCGTAATCCTCCCCACATCGGTGGTGGGGGTGGTACAAATGTGTGTGGTCTGGGTCTATTTTGTTCTCTTCTTATTTCTTGTTTGTCAAAAAGCTCTGTGGATTGAATTCTCGACTGTGAAGGAGAGGATTGAGATGGTGTATTTGTACGAATGGACAGTTTAACATCTCTTTCAGTTTGAGAAAAAGACGAAATTGATACTGAGAGTATAAAAATGAACAAAAAAATGAACTTTTTCATAATTTAATGGTTTCGAATTCTAAGATTTCCAACCCATTTTTGAGTCGATAATCATTTATGGCCGCTTTGATTGCGTCCTCAGCTAAAACAGAACAATGAATTTTGACGGGAGGTAGATTTAATTCTTCTACTATTGTCATATTATCGATTTTTACCGCATCATCAACGTTTTTTCCTTTCAACCATTCAGTTGCTAAACTTGATGATGCAATAGCGGAACCACAACCAAAAGTTTTGAATTTAGCGTCCGATATTATACCATTTTCATTTACCTCAATCTGTAATCTCATGACATCACCACACTCAGGAGCGCCAACTAAGCCTGTACCAACATTTTTTTGGTTTTTATCCAAGGTTCCTATGTTACGAGGATTTGTGTAGTGGTCTAATACCTTTTCAGAATATGCCATAACTAATATTTTGACTATTTATAAATATTATACAAGATGAGGACAATAATAATCACAGAATCACAGTTAGTCAAATTGATGGAAACTGCAATGGACTTGGACATCTATGTACAACCCGTAGATTACTCAACATCCTCAGGTAATAACGATTTAATTGATTCAATTGAAGATAATATTTCTAAACTAAATGAATTAAAACAAATGTTCAAGACAGGTAAATCAATCTCAACAGAATCAAAATCAGAATTCTATAAATTAACAAATAAAATAAATAAAATATACAACCAAACAAAATTCCAAGACCAATTTACAAGTTTGTAGTTGTAGTTTATTTTTAAAAAAAAAGTTTATGTATCAAAATTTATCAAATAATCAAAAAGCACAGATTTATAACAAACTATTGAGTCAATACGAGAGATTACAAGAACAAGTACGATTGATTAAATCAGAAGATATCAACGTATCACCCCAAAATCAGAAAAAAATCGATTTTTTGGAACACGAAATGAAAAGAGTGTTCAATGAAACTAAAAAACTATATTAAAAAAATTATTCCCCTCTCTAATGAGGGGTTTTTTATGTTATGTTTAATATGTTGTTGAAAATTAGAAGTTTATTTGTTAAAAAACCTGTAACAAAACTTACTTGGACCGTTGAAGATTACGAAAAGGGAAGGAATTGGGCTAAAACACAGCCTCATCCATTTCTAAAAAACAAAACTTTGTGGGATTTGTGTTATGATAAAGTGGATTCTGCTAACACAATTCATAATTTAAACAAATTTTTGTTCAACGAAATTTAAATCCGGTCAGTTTTGTTATATTTTCTACAGTGACTTCGTTGTTTCTGAAGCCATCAGGTTTTGAGGTTGAATTTTCGAATAGAAATGCCGACCAAAGGGTTTCTTTTTTTATAAAAATCACTTTCCAACAATATTTTGGTACTGTGACTTTACCGATTTTTTTCAATTCACCAAAATTTCCACACCACACCATAATTGAGTCTTTTATTTTGGCGGTTTCTCTAATATAAACCTCCAAAGATTTCCAATCACCCGCATTTAACGAATGATATTGAGCAGAAATGTTCGAAAAATAAAAACATTCGTCTTGGATTTGTGGTGTTTGACATAAATTGTCGGCTGCTGGCATCATGTGGCCTCGGTCAGTCCCACTATTTACAAAATCCTTCATATTATCAGTTTCATTTGGTAATAATGGGTCAGGTTTGAAACTATCTTTCCTTTTTAGAGGTTTTTTGCAATCAACCATACTTTTCGTAACCCAAAATTCAACCAAAACGGGATATTTTTTCGATTTACTGTAAACTGAGGTATAATTAGTATGTTTTAATCTCACAGTATCTTGAGAAAAACACAGATTAGTAAAAAAAACAAGTATCAAAACAAAATATACTCTAAACATGAAAATAAATAGGTTCAAAAATTAGTTTTTTGACTTATTTTTTTATTTATGAACGTATCTCATGAATATAAGATGATTTGGTGGGCACCTGAGAGAACTGCAACCAAATTGACTGCACAAATCCTGAAAAATTTTAATTTTGAATATTTTGTTAGTAAAAATGATTGGAAAAAATTAGGTGAGCCTTATCATTCTCATCATTTGAAAATACCTGAGGGTTGTGAAGATTATAAAATAATTTGTAACATGCGTAATCCTTATGATAGGGTTTTGGGGTTATATTTGAATTTCACATCGGTCGGAATAAATTCTGTTTTTACAAGAAATTCTAAAGAAAAATTTATAAAACGATTCAATTACTTTGTGAAAGAACTTTACCATTATGCCATTTTGACAAATAAAATTGTAAACCAAGAAAGAAAAAAACCTGTAAAAGACTACATTTCATCGTTAAATTTTGAAAATAGAATTCCGGATTTCTTTATAAGAACTGAGAGTATTGTTGAGGATTTAGAAAAAATTGATTTCATAAAACAAAGTACTTTGTGGGAGTCTGATAAAATTCAGGAAATGGTTCACAATAATAATTTCAAAATAAACCGTCCATTCAGTTTTAATGAAGTTTATTCTTTCGAAAGTGCTAACAAAGTTTATCAATATCAGAAAAAGTTATTTTTTATTTGTGATTATGACCCGTTTTCTTTTACGTTAGATGAAATTAGTGATGAAAACAGAAAAAATTTTTTACATGAAACATTCTGATTTGGGATATATTTATAGACATGAGTAAAAGATTTATAGTTTCTGAGGAAGAAAAAAATAAAATCAGAAAGTTATATTTGTTTGAGGAACCCAAAGAAGAAAGGAAATTTTGTCACAGTGGCAACGTAAAAAGTTTGGAAGAGATTATGGGGGATGAGGAGGATGATGATTACATTGATGGAATTAGAATGAGAAAGAATGGTGTCCGTGGTTTGGTAGACAAATTAGAACTTTTGAAATCAGTAAGACTTTTGAAAAACGTTTCTGATGGTGGTATACACTTGGCAAATCAAATTATGGATAATTTGAAATCTTATAAGCCGTACAATTATTTTGATGAAACGAAAAAAGAATGTAACAAGGCAATGGATAAAATTATCGAACTCTATAAAGAAAACGAACATGGGGAAGAATTAGTAAAAGACATAGAAAAAGTTTATGCTTTACAAAGTTTAAACCCGAGAGCTAAAGAATTCTTGAAACAATCTCTGAGTATCATAAAGGGTGAGTGATTTGATAAATTGAAAATATTTTTTTATAATGATGTCCCAACAACGGGACATTTTTTTTTATGTCGACTCAATCACACATAGATAAAGTAAATCTACAACCAATGGTGATTCCCTACCCCACCCATATAGGTGCACCAAAGATTGAACCTCAAGATTTGACGGCTTTCAAAAAACAAGGCTTGAATAAAGTCGACCGAGTTGTGAAGAGAAAATTCGACGAACTCGTTAAAGAGGCAGAAACCCTCCAAAATTCAATCTTACTCCAACAAGAGGTATATGAGTCTAATTACAAATTTGAACCGAAAATTGGGGAGATATATCATTTATATAAAGAATTAGATGGGTCAAAGACCCTGTCTTTAATTGGACCCTCCGAATGGACGAAACCTTTTTTATATTCAGTTATTTTAAATTCAGACATGACATGGTCAAAAGTTTGACCATCTAAAAAAAACGGAAATTCCCTAGAACTAGTATTCTAGTTTTTTTATGTTTTTTTATTTTTATTATTATTCTAAAAGAATAATAATTATTGTCTTATGTTCAAAAGTTTGTTTTTACTTATAATTTTTTTTTGAAAATCTTTCATATTTATTTAAAGAAAATTTTTTATATGGCGCAAGATTCTTTATGGACTGTACTTATAACTGTTGTTACTGTTTTGGGCTCCGCTAGTGCTTGGAGATTCTATGAAAAAAGAGCAATGAGAAAAGAAAGAGATGACGAATTCATTCGCCACGATTGTAAGGATAGAATATCTAAATTAGAAGTCCTCCTCCAAGAATCATCGAGAGAAAAAGATGAAATGCGTGCAACAATTTTGAAACTAACCGAACAGGTCTCTGCTTTAGCAGTAAAAGTTGAATTCCTACAAAAAGAAAATAGCGAATTGATAAAAAATATCAAAGGGTTAAATTAAACATCCCATCTAACCATAGTTTTAACACTGTAGTCAGAAAAAAATAAGGGTATGGCATCTTGAATTAAAACGTCAGCTAATTCTCTGTCCAATACTTCCTCAGAAATAATATTTCCTAAAATAATAACAGCTTCTACAATAACGGACTTTTGAGTCGGGGAGAAAATTACGTTATGGATTTTTATAGTTGTACCTTCACCATACATTTCGGTTACTGCTTGACCTCGATGTTCATTTATGTAAAGTTCTAAAAGACGTATAAATCTTTTCTTCTCATCCATTGTCGGATAATATAAAACAAAAAAATTAAAAAGTAATCTTATCTTCCTTGACCGCGATATGCTTTAGGTCTCGGAGAATGTTTGTTGTAAGATTTTTTTGCATTCCCCCCTTTTCTTTTTCCAAATGTTATTTTCCTTGAAGATACTGAAGATTTTGAACCTTTTGCCATAATTTGAATTTTAAAATAAATACTTATATACTTGATATTATGAATTCCATTTACGAAGAAAAAATAAAAATTTTATCCAAATATTCTGGAGATACTTCAGATGAACTTTTAATTCATTTGAAGAGACATTTTCCAGTTACACAAATAAAACACGATTGGATGGACGAACCTATCAAATTTATAAAAGTGGATAATAAAACAAGGATATTGAAGGACAATAAAAAATATTTGGTTTCAAAGATATATGATATTGTTCACGAATTATGGATTTCTCTTGGTGAAAGAAAAATACGTAGGACAATAAAGAAATATCTCGACGGGATTAGTTAAATTGATATATTTATTAGTATGATAGTTTATACAATCCAAGAATTCTGTAGTTATTTACAGAGTGGACACACAGAAGTTGTTACTTATCAAGTTGTTGATGAAATTTTTCGTATTCTATTAGATTCAGTACCTACATCTTTCTTTATATCGTCCGCTAGATTAGCCGTTGGTTTCACTGCTGCAGAATTAGAAGAATGGAAACAAACTTTTTGGGATTCTTTTTAAAAAATTTGACGGATAATTTTTTTCTTCTTATCTTTGTGAGACAGTTCGGGACTTATAGGCGATGAAAGATACTCGGTACTCGAATAAAAAAAGTTCTTACAAATTTTGGTGGTCTATAAAGACTTCTTATCTTTGTGAGACATTTGGTTGCGGTAGCTCAGTAACTCTTCGGGGTTTAGGTAGAGCAAGGACCTGAACAGTCTTGTGCCGGTGGTTCGACTCCACCCCCAACCACGAAAAAACTCAGATTTTTATCTGATTTTTTATCAAAAGATTTTGAAAGCATTAGAATCTTTCTTATCTTTGTAATGGACAGCGGAATGTTTGTTTGCGGTGGTTCCCCATACTCACCCGGCCTTGTTTCTTCTCCGCTCTATAAATTAGAATGATAGGTTAAAAAAACACGGGAGGTTTAGGTGGAAAGGTCATTCCTGTTTAATCCTGAATAAACTAACAACCACGTCTTTTTCTCGGATGTTTTGTGACATATAATCAAAACAGGAGTTGTCCACTCACATGGGGTTTTTTCGGTCTCACTTCCCTATCCGATTAAAAACTTAGACCACACATTTCTCGACGGAGATATAAGGGGACACGACGGTGTCCCCTTTTTTGTTATCATTTAAATATTTATTATAGAAAAATATGGCTACTATAACTCCTGTTGCGTACAAACCGGTTGGTTCAATACCTGGAACAACTAAAGTTGGAAATTTAATTGCAGGAACAACTCCACAAGATTATGGTGTTGTTGGTGCTAATTATGGTGTTACGTTTTGGTCAACTCCAGACCAAGGTTTAGGGTATGTGATTGCTCATGAGGATACAATCGGTTCACACACAGGTAATACCGCATCGGGAGATGTGTCAGCGTTCGTTGGTTTTTGGAGAAGTGATTCGAAAACCGAAGAGTCATTTATAAGTTTGGCAGAATCCGTTTCTGATTGGGATAATGACCCTCAAACTTTTTTAGATGGTACTGAAGCTGTAACTTGGTTGAATAACAATGGTTATTGGACCTCATTTACCCCCAAAACACCCTACACCGAATTACAAACTATTGCTGAATATCTCAGAGGGTTTATGCCTGAATTTAGAAATCCATCATTTTATCCGTACCAATTAGATGGTAATGGTTATTATATAAATGATGGTGGTGGGGATATGTACGATAATGGTAATATTTCTTCACCATGGTTGGTTTCAAATACTGAGTATGTGGGTGCAGGTAGCTATAGTCCAGGTGCTTATCCATTCGCCGTAGATTATACAAATTCAGCGACTACCACAAATTTGGACACCAGTTTCGGATACATCAGTTTAGGATATCAACAATTTACAGGAACACAATCTCTTACTTATTTACCTTTAACAGTTTTGGGTTCAAGAGACAATGATACATATGGACCAGGACTACCTGTAGGCTTTCAAACAGGTGGTGACTCTGGCGCAGACGGAGGAGGGACCTTAGCTAGTGGTACAATCTATAGCGGAGCAACTGTGAGTGGATTTACCGTATACGCATTTTTTAGAGAAACTTATAATGCTGGTGACCCATCTCACTGTGATTTGTATATTTTGTTGGGACACTCAAGTTGGAACTCAACATTCGGAACAGTTACATCATTTGCTCAACCAACAAACGTTGGTGGTTGCGGAGGTTATTTATATACAACAGGTGCAGGAACAGAAAATATATTGGCAATCAAAACATTATTGAGTAAAAACGGCGGTGCCCTTGTAACACAAGCTGAGTGTCAAACTGTGGTTGATAATTTCGTTATCAGAGTAAAACAATCACAGGGATTTTAATATTTATTGGTAAGTAAATTACCAAATTATGAAAAAATTTTTCTCACAGTTGTTTAACGACGACAACTCAATCAATGAAAAAAGTGTCGTTGGATTCTTGGCTTTTGTTATGATGATTTTATTTGCAATTGCAGATATTGTCACAGGAACATTAGGAAAGGACCTCATAATAAATGAATTCATTTTCAACGCTTTCCTTTGGTTAGTATTAGGTTCATTTGGTATAGGTTCAGTCGACAAATGGATAAACAAAACAAAAGGGTCCACCAAAGAGACAACAGAAATTTAAAGAAATCCCCTCCTTAGTGAGGGGATTTTTTGATTACAATCTATTTATTCTATATGTCGGATAAAAGAACTGAATGGGGTTGTAATAGATTTCCTGTTTTTTCAGAGGAAAAAGACTTTTGTCAACTTGCATCCAAAAAAATAAAATTCAAAGTCAAAAGTGTAAAAAAACTTTTGGGTGATGTTGCATATTCCGTAATTATGGATGTGAATGATGATATTTCTAAGAAAATCAAATATGTCAAAGAGGAGGATGAATACTTTACAGAAAATTTCAAAAACTTCAGGATATTGGAAGAAAAATTGTCAACTCAATGTCTTTTGAATCAAGAAACATTTGAGGATTTCAAAGTCAAACTTTCCTCGAAATTTGTTATTTTGAAAGAATTGAATGAAAAATTTGTTTGGGATGAAATGAGTATGTTGGAGACAAATTATTCAGCGTTAGCTTATGTTTTGACAAAATTTAGAGAGAAAGATGGTTCCAAAAATAGTTTCGAGTCTTGTTTCAATAAATATTTTTTGGGGACTTACATGCAAGATTTACCCGACTCGAAACAAGATTTAACCATTTTCCAAAAACTTGTTTTGAATTATCTAGCGGAATCTCTAAACGAATTTGATAATGAAATAATCGAAGGTGTTGTCGACACAATCAAAGGCACCTACGGTATGGGAAAACGTTCAGAGGTCGAAGCCTTACGAGAACTCGAAAAAACTTTTTCAAAAGTAATAAAATTCAGTGGTGATTTTTCTTTTGCAGATTCTTTAGGAGTTGATTTTTTAGTTTATGATGACGGATTAGGTTGGGTTCCTGTACAGGTAAAAACTTCACTTATGAATTGTTATAGGAACACAAAATTTTGTATTAGTATGTGTATGGGTAAAGAAAACGGAAGATGGGTCATGAAAGCGTATGAGGAAGAATAAATTTTCATATATTTGCTAAATGCCATCCGAAAAGAAACCCGAACCTAAACCCATCAAATGGGAAGTTGTTTATGAAGATGAGGATGCAATTTCAATTTGGAGATATAATTCAAAAAAAAATCCAAACGGTCCTGTAGAAGTAGAATACAAGTATAAAAGGGGGTATCTACATCCCGCAACCAAGAAGAAAAAGACTTTGGGTGATTTAGTAAAAGAATCAAAATCAGAGGGATTCTAATCTCGTATCAATAATTTTTTTTATGTTCAGAAGAGTTTTTTTATCAAAATTTTCAACTACTTTATCTGTATTTTCTGATAATAATTTAATTATATTATTCTCAACCGTTTCGGTATTCAAATCTTTCAATGGTTTAACAGATTCAATTCTGAAACTTGTATTATCAGAATCGATAACTTCTCTTTCGATTGGAGATTCACTAAAATAATCCCATGAGCCCTCGTTCAAAGAATCGGTAATTGAATCTTCAACCCATTTTTTTTTAAAACATTTCCAATCAGTTTTGTAATATTCAACAACATATTCTCTAATACTTACTTGATAAAGAATTTCAAATTCTTCTATTTTAGGTAGATTGAGACGGCTTGAAATATTTGAATATGACAGGTTACCATCAATCCAAGATTGTAAAATATGATAGTTGTCAATAATAAATGCACAAATGAATTCCACGTCATATATGTCAATATTAGAGTATCCAAAAAGCTTCGAAACTAATTTAACAATATCATAGTTTGAATCTCTAAATGGCTCATTAAATTTCAAACCCTTTTCTAAACAGATTTTCGCAATTGTTGCAAGTTCCTTACGGTCGGCTATTTCGAATTCAGATTCCATAACTTATAAATACAAAAAAAGGTGAGATTTCTCTCACCTTTAATAATTCAATTTTTTTTGGAAGTTCTCAATAAGTTGAATAATATTATCACGACCAACAGGATTTGCGGAATGAACATTCCAAGTGGGGACAGGGAGTCCGTTAGTCCAACAATATTCACATAACCATTTAGCACAATCATATCCGGTTTTTTCATGATAGACAAACCCTTGTTTGAGTGTTTCAGAGTCGTAATAAACATCGGCCAAATCATGGTCGAAAGAAACTTCTTCAGGAAGACCGTTTTCTTGTATATGTTTTACAAATTCATCGTAGTTTCTGACGACAGTCCAACCAGTTGTTTTAGGATTCCTCACGTCGTCTAAGAACAACTTCACTAATTGACGGTCTTTCGAATTCTTTTTCATGTGTTACATTACCTACCTTTTGGTAAGCCTCTAAAAGATTTATGATACTAAATTTAATCAATTTTTTTACTTCTTTATTTTTTCTGATAACAGGATGTGACATAAGATACCTGTCCATCATATCTGTTACCAAAAATAATCTGTCGAGAGCTTCGACATAATGTCCATCGTTTATTTTATTCTTTTTCATCGGAAATTTTTACAATTAAATTATCATCAGATTCAATAACCATGCTGAAAATACTACCTGTACCGAAATTTAACTCTGAGTCAGTAATTTCTGAATCCCAATATAGGTCATTAGAGACGAATTCTGACTCTTCTTCTTCGGTCAAGGGTTCTTCCCATTCAATGTTGGTAATGTCAACCTCACCATCTGTGGTTGTTTCTATTGAAAGGTCAGGAAAATCTACATCTTGCATCTCAGTCAATTCCTTGGTTTCGAGTAATTCTATTAGTTCTGAAACAGTAAATTGTTCACAGACTAGACTAGCACCTCTCCAAGTAGTTTCTGAATCACAGGTAAATTTTTTATCGAATTTCGAACCTGTATGATAACAAACCTCTAACAAAGATTTTCGATAAAGGTCGATTGTCACCTTTACGGTCGATTCAGGGTCAAGTTTTTTTAATTCGATTACAGCATTTTCATTCATAGTCTATTTGTTTAGTTTCCAGGTCAAAAATAATTTTTATTGGTTCATTTTCATATTGATACCTCTCATTCAAAACTGAGGCGTTTAAAAATTCAACACCATTGAAGTATTTCTGTCCGTATGCACAGTGAATATGACCACAAACATGGATTTTCGGTTGAACTTGCATAACTCTATGAAATAAATCCTGACAACCAACTTGTTGATTCCTTGGAACCCAATCTAACATTCCATATGCGGGACCATGAGTGATTAGGATATCAGTATTTCCAGGAATTAGAGACCACTTTTCAGCAAGTTTTTCACCTCTCGGGAGATTGAAAGCCCAATCATAAAATTCGGGTTGCCAAGGACTTCCGTAAAATTTCACACCATCAATAACCACTTCACTGTCAAAAAGATAATGGACACCTTTTTCTTTATATTCTGGCGCAATATCGTGAACAATTTCGAACCCAAAATCGTGATTACCAGCGATGAATATTTTATGTTTGAAGTCTGTATTGGAAAACCAATCTAAGAATTCTTTTATTTCATGTACTTTTCCCACATTGGTGCAATCACCGGCATGAACTAAAACATCTCCACTTCCAAGGATGTTATTGTAAGCCTTTGATGTCAAGTGCTCATGTCTACCATGAGTGTCACTTATAAAGGTCATCTTCATACTTCTTCATTTTGTCCCAATTCAAAAAGTCTTCACCTTTATAATCGGGATGGTTTTTCTTCATGTTGTCAATTGCATTCACCCATGCAACTGAAATACACAAAACGAAGATAAACATAAAAAAGAAAAATGCTACCATAATTTTATATTTTTTTTTAATCCCACCAATTTTTTATACCAGAACCATCGAACCAATTTTCCCAATGGTCGTGTTTCATTTTTTCTTCTTCAGAGAGTTTCTTAAAAGTTGAATGGAACTCATCGTAATTTTGGCCTTTAAGTATGTTCCAAAGTTCATAAAAATCTTCTTGTTCTATTTCTCTAGCTCTTTCGTAAATTTTCCGATTGTGTTCTTTTTCCTCAGGTGATTCTTTATCAATTATTTGATTATATCCGTTTTCGAGAGATTCAAGTTCCCAATCATGAAGTATTAGTTCCCCTAATTCATTTTCTGCTCTTTGGATATAAGTCGATTTTCTCATATCATTTATGATTTTAATTACTCTTTGAATTTTTTCAACTTTTTTCAAACGGGTAATTTTTACTTCATGACCATTCTCTAAAACCTGAGAAGTTTTTTCCAAGGACTTTGCAAATAGAGATAAATTGAAAGAGTAATCCCATCCGCGAAATTCCCACAAATTTTTTCGGAAAAACCAAACGTTTTTAAGAAACATGGGGATTTTGTAACGAATCGCTTCGTAAGTCCTGTACCACCATGTCTCATAGCGAGAAATAGTTTTCAGAGATTCAAAAAAACTATTATTGAACATAATTTTTATTTTTCAATCTTTTAATATCGATACAATCATTTTTTCCTACGTCATCAAACGATTTCCATAAATTTAAAGTTTTACCAATTCTTGGTAAAGGATGATGTTCCCTATGACCACAACAAGTACACTCTCTTACAATCACCCTTACAAACTCTCTACCGTTAGGATGTCCTGTACATTGATGTTTTTCTTTCCTGTATTCCCAAAAATGTAAACCTATGTAACAGAGGGGACTTTTCATTTCTTTTGATATTTCATTTTTAGGTATTCATCTCGTAGAGCCCAAGACAAAGTGATTAAATCTTTGTTTTTGTAGAGCCTTTCAAAATTCAAAAGTAATCTTTCTGCTGCATCTTCCTGTTCTTTTGTTTTACATGAAAAATATACCTTTCTTACCCATGCAAGGGAGTCTAACCAATGAGAACTTTTTTTATCATCATTCATTAAAAATGTTTGTTGTTTTTCACCGAAGAATTCACCACATTCGTTACAGAGAACATCTAAAACAGGTCTGGTTTGTTTTGTGTAATCATAGTTGAAATGTAGATTTTCAGTCTCACCACATTTGGGACATTTGTATTTCATAGACAAATTTTTTACAAAGATAATAAAAAAAATAAGACCCACAAAAAAATTTGCGGGTCTTTTGGAAAGGATATATGAGAACACCTTACGGTGATAACACTCATAAATATATCAAAAATTGAAAAAAATACAAGTTTTGATAGTACTGAGACCATTATTTTAACAAATTATAGTATTCTTTGAAGTGTTTCAATCTGTCGGGTAATCCGATAGTTCCACCGTTCACACACTTTGTAACTGAAGTTACACAAGCATCTGATGCATCCACACATTTGTGAAGACAATTTTTATGAAAGAACCAAGCTGCAGATAAAAGGGGATATTTGGTCGCAACTACATCAGGATTCGAAGTTACATCTTCATTGATTGCTTTACCAAATTCTGTATAATTGTGTTTACCTGTGAGTTGAATGTAACCTCTACCTCTGAATTTCCAACCCTCCTTAGAAGTTTCATCACCATTTCCCATTCTACCACCATAAACTTTTGCCGCAATCTTTTCGGGATTTCTCGCGTAAGATTCTGATAAATTCCCTGGAAAATATTTAGGAAAAATCTTTTTTAGACCGTCGGCTGAGTAATTCAAATTTTCATTCACCACTTTGAAACCACCAGATTCATGACCGCATTGTGCTAAAAAATGTGACAGTTTTAATGCTGTATCAATTTTGAATTTATTTGCAACCTCAGGAATTTGAGCAATTACTGAATCGGGAATATGCCCTTTAAGTTTATCTAAATTCAAACCTCCGATTTGTGGTGCAACTTGAGGGGTATCCACAATAACATTTTTACCCATTATTGTTTCCCACGTCTTGGGACCAACAACCCCATCTGGAGTTAAACCATTTTTTGTTTGAAAAGATTTTACAGTGTCCTCGGTTTTTAATCCAAAATCGCCATCAGGATTTATACCTAATTTCTCTTGTAGTTTTTTTACATCGTCCCCCTTAGAACCTTTTTTCAATAGCATAGTTGAATTTTTTTATAAATAGTTTATTTCAAAGCACCGAGCATCACCGTGACAACAAAAGAAAAAAACATAAAACCCGCCCATTTTCTTCTTTCATTCAGATGTAATTTTTCGTTGTCATCTAAAATTTTTTTTAGTTTTGTATTTTCTTCCTCAAAACTACGAGATTTGATAGTCAGAATACCAAATGATGAGTTTAAGGAATCTTGTTCCGATTTTAGAAAAACAATCTTATTTTTACTTTGACTCAGACTATCATTTAATTTCTGAATTTCACTGGTCAATTCCATAAATTTTTGATTTATGTCTTGACCCTGTTTGATTGTCATAACAACCACGGAGTCTTTACCTATTACCTTTACCGCTGGATACTGGCAATAACTCGAAAGGCTTACCGCCATTGCTAACATCGTCAAGCTTATCTTTAAGAGATTCATTTTCTTTTTTTAATTTTGTGTTTTCCTCTTTTAATGTCGAAATTTGTTTTACTGTTTTTTCGACTTTTCCTGTAATGGTTGAATCAGTTCTTTTACTTGTTGAATCAAGGACTGTAAGGTTTTTTTTACTTTGTCCAATGATTGAATCAATTGCTGAATATGTTTCATCTTCTTTTATTTTTGTTTCATTCGGTGATGAACACCCTAATATCAATAGAAATAATAATAGTGAGTATTTCATCTTATTTTATTTTACCTAGTTCTTGAAGAACCGAAATTTTTGATGCAAGTGCTGCAGAGGTACTATCAGATTTACGAAGTTGGTCCACAAGTACTGTGACCTTACCTTCCAAAGCTTCTATTTTAGCGTCTTGTTTGGTTTGTATTTCTTTATTTGATAACTTTATGTCAACATAAAGATACCCAATAGCAACCAAAACAATAAACAAAAGTCCCTTGACTGGGTCTTTAGAAAATTCTTTAAAAGTGATAGGTGGTTTTACTGTAGAAACAGCTGTATCCAAAGCAGATTTTTTAGTAGCCATTTTTTGTTTTTTTACTCGATTTATTACTTAGTATATATAAATATGGAAATTGTAAATAAAATAGTATTTATTATAAGTTGATATGTCTATTTTAAATGAAATTAGTAAAATAAGGTCTGTAATGGGAATTTCTGAAGCTAAAAAAAATTCAGAAGATGCCCCTTTCATGAACGTAAACCTGAAGAAAGTAGTTGATACTTTAACTTTTTTAAAATTATATAACAAAAAGATTGAAGGTTTACTTTGGAAAATTTCGAAAATATCAGAGGACCGAATTATAGACTTTGGAATGGTGGATAGAGGTTTAAGAAAAATTCTTTTGAAAAAAGGTGATAAAAAAAAGAATATCGAAGAATATTTTAGAAATATCCTTATCTCATTGAAATTCAGAGAAAGAGGTGGATACGGTGTAGAGCCTGAAAGTGAGGATTATGAATTTGAACCCGAGGAACCGTCAATTTTACCCAAAAAGGTTTATAAGAAGGAATTATATTTTTTACAAATTGAGTTAGTTAAACTTCAGGAGTGGTTGAGAAAAACAGGTAAAACTGTGATTATAGTTTTTGAAGGTAGGGACTCCGCGGGTAAGGGTTCGACAATCAAAAAATTTACAGAGAACTTGAACCCCCGATATTATAATGTTATTGCATTAGGTATACCCACACCTGAAGAAAGAAAAAATTGGTGGAATAGATATAGAGATAGAATTCGACCAGGAATGATAAATTTCTTGGATAGAAGTTGGTACAATAGGGGCTTAGTTGAGCCTGTCATGGGTTATGGAACACCTGAGGAATATGAAGATTTTATGAATAACGTTGAGGATTTTGAAAACGATTTAGTCAAAGAAGGAGATTTTCTTTTCAAATTATGGTTTTCGATTGATAAAGAAACTCAAAAAAGAAGGTTCCAAATGAGACAACAATCCCCATTGAAATATTGGAAATATTCTCCAAATGATACCCAAATGCAGGATTTATGGGACAGATTTACTGAGTTCAAAGAAAAATTGTTTGATAAAACTTCGACCACAAATCATCCTTGGGTCATAATTGATTCACAAGATAAAAGAATTTCAGGGTTGAATTCAATACGATACGTTTTACAGAATATACCATACGAAGGTAAAAACGAAAAAGTTTTAGAGGGAGTTTATCCTGAGGTTTTAGCAGTCCTAAGACCTTAAAAATCTTTATTTATAACTCGTATTGACATCATCATCCAAATGTCAAAAATTATGAACACCAATATGTGTTCAATTTCTGACAGTGGTATGTTATTTTTATAATAAATACGTTGAAATAACCACATGAATATTTTGTAACCACAATAAATTCTACAGAAAAGGAATAAAAATCCTACTAAATTCTTCATAACTAAAAATAAAACTATTTATATAAAAAAACAATTTTTTATGGATAAACTGAAAAACCTAATAAAAGAGAGTTTGGAAGAATACTTAGACAGGTCTTTGGTATTAAAAGAAAATACTCAAATTTCCGATTCATTGAAATATCATATCGAAAATGGATTGTCACTAACCAATAACATCTTTAGAGTTTATTCAGAAGGGTATTTCAAACTTGTAAATGAAGTAAGAACCCTTTGGGAAAACGGTTTGATTGAACTAAACGAAGAGGATACACTTATGGTTGAATCAGATTTAGGGAAGAAAGTCAAAATAGATGGTGAGATTGTTTATTTGGATGCACCATATATTTTAGAAGAGTGGACTGAAGAGGAAATTATCGAAGAAGCAAAACATCGGGGAAAAAATGTTAAATTGAATAAGCCTTTCAGAACACCGGGTGGTCCTAAGAAATTTGCGGTTTATGTTAAATCAAAAGGGGGCGGTGTAAAAAAAGTAACGTTTGGTGACCCAAAATTAAAAGTTAGAAATAGAAATAAAGGTGCCGCAAAATCTTTCAGAGCTAGACACAGATGTGACCAGAAAAAAGATAGAACTACAGCTGGTTATTGGTCTTGTAATGTTGGAAGATATGCAAAACAACTAGGTTTAGCATCCAAAAACGCTTGGTAATGGACGAGGATAGAATAAAAAGATTTTTACAGAATTATTTAGATTCAGTAGTTACTTCAAGGGTTAAACAAGATTTACCCGAGGGAGAAGATGTCAAATTTATTGTACATGATATTTTGAAGGGGAGTTTCAATCCTCCAATAATTCACGTTTTTATTGATACTGAACCTGAATCTTTTGTAACGAAAGGGTGGGACGTTCCTCACAAAAAACATAAGTCTGTGGAAAAAGATGTTGAAGATTTTTTCAAAATTTTATCAATAGACAATAAAATAAAAATTCATTGGAATAAAAGACCTTTTTTTAAGAAAGGAAAACAGAGAAATGACTTTTCCATTTGAACAAAACACAACGGAGTCTGGTAAAATTATTAGAACTTTTCATCCCAATGTTGATACAGAGGAACTCAAATGGCATCAAGACCTCAAGGACAGGAAAGTTACAATAATTGAGGACGGTGGGTGGTATTTTCAAATAGATGACGGATTGCCAAACAAATTGTGTGTTGCCGAACAAATATTTATACCAAAATTTGTTTGGCATAGAGTCATAAAAGGGATTGATAAACTTGTGGTTGAAATTGAAGAACTTGATTGAATATAACCGAATCGGATTTTACAAATATAAACCAAAAGTTTTTTCCGAAGCTGATTGTATTAGAGAATATCCGATAACTAAATATATTTTGACACTGATTGAACAAAATCAGATTCCCTTCGAGGTTGAAATGGAAAATGGTCAACCAAAACTCATAAATGGGTTGACAATTTTACTTGTCTAGTTCATGCAATATCAGGTTGTTCGTAAATTGGTATGGGTTCAGTCTCGTTTGATACCCACAAGTTTCTAACTACATGATTATATTCCTCAACAGCCTCACGGAGCGCAACTACTGGTTGTTCTACAGGATAAAGTTTTTCCTCTAAATTCAAACACTCACTATGAACTTGGTCTTGGATTTCAGGAGAACAAAGATTTTTGTTAGTTTCTTGAGATGAAAAAATCTTTCTAGTAATTGGAAATAAATAATCATCAACATCTAAATACAAATAATCAACCCTTTGGTCTTCTTGATTCCAAAAACTGAGTTCATTTTCACCATCCAAAGCTTTGTATCCCGCAAATTTATAACCTGAGATTTTATTGATGAAATACACCAAAACTCCTTTTCTCCAATATTTTTCGAAATATTGTTTTTCTCTACTGTAAGTGGTACACCATTTTGTAGTTGCACCATATTTTGCTGATGCGGCAAACGTAAGAGGTCTGAGTATTACCCATTTATCATCCTCATACTCTTTAATAACTTCACCTTCCAAGTCTTTCTTCCATTCTTTCATTGCTGCCAAAGTAATTGCCCCTCTTAAAGAATCCAAATCTTCGTATTTAGAAACGTCATTTTTTTCAATTAGTCCTTTTTCCATCAATTCCATAAATTGAGTAATTGAATTCAATGAATCATTACAAAAGTAGTCTATCAAATGGGTTATCACATAAATTTGATTAGACGTTAAATCAGTAACATTGATTCCGAGAGAAGATAATCTTTGATTCAATTCTCTAGTAGAATTTTCAGACTCAAAACCATGTTGTTGGATTACATCGAATCTTTTTGAAAAAATTTTACAAATTAGAGGTAGGTATTTGTTTGACTTAGAAATATCTAATCTAATCATGATATCAAAAAAAGATACATTCAAATGCGGGTATTTTTCTTTCAACTCTTTGATACGGGACATAGTAATTTTTTTTTAAAGATAAAAGAATATAAATTGATAGTCAAAAAAAAAAGAAGGTGAGTTATTCACCTTCTTGATGCGGAGGCTCAGGGATTCGAACCCCAGTTACCCTCACGAGTAATTCAGTTTTCAAGACTGACGCATTCGACCGCTCTGCCAAACCTCCTTGTATTCACAAGACAATAATACTAAGATTTTTTTTGTTCGTCAATAAACTATTGTTGGTATTTATCATTATGTATGTGAATTTTTTTAAAAAAATATTAGCTGGAAAGTCAATTGTTGTGGGTACCTATAAATATAATTTTATCGATGTGGTAGAATGGGAGGGTTTTGTCGACGCTCCAGGTTTTGAAATAAATGTTACGACTGATAATCCATTTCAGTCTTATTGTAGACAAAAAATGGTAGACGATATACAACAAATAATATTAGACAAGATTAGATTGATTGGTTTAGATAATAAAATTTCATTTGGATTGGATTTGAAATTCAATGGTATGGAACCTGTAAGCGTTTTTGTAAGCCCTGAGGACAGAGAAAAACTTATTTTTCTATTGAATAAAAAACTAAAATTTTTTGAATATCGTAATAAAGAAAATCAAAAAGTTGTTTTTGAAATTGAATTTTTTGCTGCAGAAAACTTTGTAAATAACGAAAGGGATGATGAGATAAATTTTTATTTTGATTTGAGTTTAAGGCGTTTTGAAATTGATGGTCAACCAATACCTGTTATTGAAAAATATGGTGATAAATTAAATGATTTTGCGTCCATGATTCAACAAGAAATTAGCCTAAATGATAGTGGTGATACATTCCGTATTGAAATTGAAAACACAATTTATGATGTAGTAGAACCTAGTATACAATTATTTTCATCGGAGATTTATTATACTGCTAATTATTTTGTTGAAAAAATAAACGGTATTGGGATTGAAGGAAACTACCATGGTGTGGATATAGGTGATTTTCCTGAATTTATCTAGAAATTCTGTTCTTCATTTGTAATAATAATTCTCTCAATACCTCTGAAACGGCCAGAACTAACCCTGAACCTATAATTCTTGAAACGACCAAGTCTAAGTTTTTTTGTAAATCTCCAGTATTCAAAAAATTTATGATGTCCATTACAATTGGAACCAAAAATCCATACGATACGATTTCTGATATTGAACTTAAACTTATTCTCAACGACTGAATGAAATTCATAAAGGATTTTTTCAATTGAAGTCCACGTGAAAGAACTTCTTCGAATGGTGCCTCTAAATTTTGATTTTTGATTTCTTCATGAATTCTTTTGAAATATTTTTTATTTTCGTAGAACATTGCTGCGGCACATCCAATCAAAATCAAAGCTGTTTGGTTTTCGTCCAATTGAAAATTTCCTGTTTTGATAAGTTGGTCTAAGGGTAATACCATCCCTCCCAAAGCCGCACCCCACGTGAGTAATAATTTTGTATTTATCGAATATTTTTTTTTCACACGGTGGACAATATTTTTTGCAAATGAATACATTTCCCTAATGTATTCAGAAAATTGTTCACTATTCGTTTCTAAGACTAATCTTCTAAATTGATTTTCGGTGATTACAAAATCCATAACAATAAATATACTCGTAGTATTTATTATGGTATGAAAGGTATAACAAATGCTCCTTTATCCGTAGGAGATAGAATAATGTGTTTATATATGGAGGGTGAAACTTCTGTCACTCCTGGAACTTTGGGGAAAGTTACCGCAATTACAAAGGACCCTTTCGAGAAAGATTCAGAAATTATCTCAGTCAAATGGGATAATGGTTCTTCACTTTCCTTACTTACTGTCACCGACGCATGGAAAAAAATTGTAGACGACAAAATCAATGAGTCCAAGGATTCGGCTTTGGAATCTTTTAAAAGAAATAAAGAAATTTTCAAACATTTTGATTGGAGATTTTTTAGAGATTTCCTATACAAGTTGAGGGACACAGGAATTGTAAATATGTTCGGTGCAGCACCTTTGATTTATGCAGGTAAGGACCATATTGACCGGTATTACGGAGAAGGTAAAGAAGATGATGAGGATTTTCAAGAATTCTTGAACGATGCCGAAAAGGCTAGAAATCTTTTTATTTCAAACTTGATAGAATATATGGCGGCAAAAAATATGGATGTTGATAACATGGATTTGGTAAATTCAAAGGCCAGAGAAATCAGTAAGAAATTTTTAGATATATATATTTCCTTTAGTTAGATAAAGGTGCCTTGATTGATGGATGAAATTTATAATTTTTTAATTTCAAATCCTCAAATTTAATTTCATCCCAATCTACCAAATATCCATCTTTGAATTTGAAATCAAAATCTAAATCTAAGGTAGGTAAATTAAACGGTTCACGTTCAATTTGTTCTTTAGCTTGTTCAATGTGGTCAAGGTATAAATGTGTGTCACCCAAATTACCAATAAGCTGGTCAGGTATCATGTTTGTTAATTTGCCGAGCAACATAAGTAAAAGTCCATATGATGCGATATTGAAGGGCAACCCAAGAAATGTATCCACAGAACGTTGGTTCCACATAAGAGAAATTGCTCTTTTTGGAGTTTTGTCGTAATAACCATTCTCGAAATCAGGAACTACGTTTTCATCATACTCCATACCAGTTTCGTAGTTTTTATTGAACCAAAGTCTATACCTTTCAGAGTAAGAAAGTTCTCTTGTATAAACTTGAAATCCATAGTGACAAGGTGGTAAAATCATTTCATCAAGTTCACCTACGTTCCACGCATTGACCATCATACGTCTACTATCAGGGTCACTTTTCAATAGATGAATAAGTCTCGAAATTTGGTCGTACCAAATTGAACCAACTGAACCATCGGATGTGGTCATCCACCCCTGCCATTGTCTCCATTGTTTACCGTAGATTGGCCCTAAATCACCCCACTTCTTTGCAAACTTATCATCGGTTTCGATTTTGTTGATGAACTCTTCCTTTGATAGTGCATGACTTTTAATCTGATTACCTACAATATCCATACTTTCTTGAAATTCGGATAAATCATTAGGTAGTATTAAATTATTGGTATATGTTTCTATCTTGCGTATGTAATTCTTATAAGCATCACCATCCCAAATATGACAATTATTATCAACGAGGTATTTGATGTTTGTATCACCTTTCAGAAACCATAGTAACTCAGTTACCATAGTTTTCCAAGCCATTTTCTTAGTTGTAAGAAGTGGAAAACCCTCAGACATGTTGTGTCTTATGGTATATCCGAAAATTGAAAGTGTACCGGTTTCAGTACGGTCAGTTTTGGTGGTTCCGTAAGACAGAATGGATTTAAGTAACCCTTGGTATTGAGAATCTAAGTTATTCATTTATAACTTTTTAGACCTGCATGAAGTTTTGCATTATTCAATGCGAGTTGTATTGCGTTTAATTTATCCATCAGTGGATTTAACTCCATGAGTTTTTCTACGGAATACAAAACATGGTCTTTTAGTTTCAACCTTTCTGCCTCCTGAAGTAGATTTTCTACTATTTCTTCATTTTTCATAGGAAAGATTTGAAATTATTTTTCAATAAACATAATAGTGTTCTGAATTGGAAATCTAGCAACGGGTAATCTACTTGACTCTTCATTTGTTGTTTCTTTCATTACTTCGTAGAAACCTTCCTCTTTAACTTTTACAGTAGGGACATTTGAACAAGAGAAAATGATTTTTGTGTTTTCGGTAACCTGAACGGTTTTTGTTGTGGTGTTGAATAATAGTGTAAGCATTTGATTATTTTTTTTAAAATGGAAACAAGCGGATTTAAATAAGGCTACAAGCAAATTACCAAGTTACTAACAGAAATTTGAATCACACTTGTTTCCAAAACAAAATTACAACATTTTTTATTTGTAGTCAAATCTAAAAAAGATATTTTCAAAGATATTTATAAAGAAAAAAATTATGAATCCGTGGTTTTTACAACAAGTTTCTAACGAAGAAAAAGAAAATATTTTATCTAAACATAAAGAGCTCTACAATGGTTACCAAACGATGCAACCAAAAGTTTCTAACGAGCAACCACTTTATGTTCAAGATTTTGCAAAAGATAAGTTGGGTGCAACTTTAACAAATGATGGTAAACTTGTTGGATATACCAATAAGATTTATGAACAGGTTGACCAACACATGACTGAAGAAAAAAGTATGTGTTCAGAATGCGGTTCAGAAATGAGAGAGGGCGAATGTTCAGAATGCGGTTATAGAAAGGAAATGGAAGAAGAAAAAAGTATGTGTTCAGAATGCGGTTCAGAAATGAGAGAGGGCGAATGTTCAGAATGCGGTTACAGAAAGGAAATGGAAGAAGAAACTGACACTAAAGAAAGAAAAAAATCTAAATTTGAAAAATGGATGGAAAGTGATGAAGATACAAAATTAGAAAGAGCTTTGAAAAAATTCGGTGATTTCTTGATAGATTTGGAGGACGAGATTGATGGTAGAAAAAAAGAAAAAGAAGAGACTAATGAAGGGGTTTTTGATATCCCGAATATCAAAAAAGTTTTTGGTAAGAAAGAAGTTAGAGATAGAAGACCTTACGAACCTGAAGCAATCGAAAAAATAATCCGACTAATTCAGGATGCAAAAAATGAGATACACTTAGACTCAGTCATGAGAATGTTTAGAACTTTGGAAGGTATGAATCCTGAAATGCACGAAATTTATAAAATGAGAGTTTTAAATGCCTTCAAAAGAAAAGCTGACGAACTAAACTATTACATGAAAAAGAAAAATTTGGAGGAAGCTAAAGGCAAATTGAAAGACATTTATAACGTAAAAGATTTGGATTTGAAAGGGGAATTTGATTACGTAGAGGGTGGGGATAATTATGACAACACATTTGAGAAAGACCACCATATGAAGAAAATTATGAGTAAAGAAAGTGCAACATCAAACGCACCACTTTCTTATGGTAAACACTATAACGAAATCGAACCTGCCTTTGACTTCAAATCGAATGGTCCTGTAGGAGATGGGGGTACACTTAGACAAAAACCTATCTCTAGTATCAAATCAGCTGCAATAGGACTTAGAGAGGGTGGTTTTACAGGTGGCGGAAACGCACCTGATATGGATTTGAGTAACGTAGACCCAGCATTCAATTTTGACTCCGAGGGTCCCGTTGAAGACACCTTCACAATTCCTGCTGATGACATGGATTTGGATGAAAAAGATGTAAAAAAACCCTATGAATTTGTATCAGGGGGTGGTAACGAAAATGGTGGTGATGTTTACCCTGTATATGAAGAAATGTCTTCGGCTTGGGACGAAGAACTGAAAGAAGTTGATATTTCAGGTGCTCAAGCATCTCAAACCTCAGCAAAAAAACCTTATGCGTTCGTCAGTACTGGACCTGGCAAAGGAGGCCCATATCAAACCCATAGTTGGGGTGGTGAACAACTCGGTGGATATGAAGGAGAAAATGAAGATGCCTACTGGGAGCTTGAACCAAACGAATTAGACCCAGACAAAATAGACCGCAAAGCATCTTGGGAAGATATAACATATATGACAGGTGATGACGAGTTTTCTAATTTAAGTGAAGACATGATTGAAAACTTAGTGATTCAAAAAAACAAGGTGAATGAAATGATGGAACGAATGAAAAAATTTAACTAAAAAAAAATAACCCCTCTTATGAGGGGTTTTTTAATAAATCATATATTTGATTTTTCTTTATATCCAACCAACTAAAAGTGGTTGATGTTTCAATCCTAAGAATTTTATCAAAAACACAAAATTCAAAAGTATCTTGATACAAACAATGTAATTTTGATAATATATTTTTTATTTCATTCAATCCAAACTCCAACTCAAATTTTGGTGACGCGTAAAATTTTTTTTCAGGTATGTAAATGTTGAAGTTGAAAAGATTGTTGGGTAGTATAACTTTGTGAGGGTATTCATATGATTTTGTAAAATTAAAATTCAGAATCAAGTTGTAATCTGAAAATTCGGAAACATCTACGAAGTTTTGATTGTAGTTTAGTATTACTAAGTTTCTTTTTGGTTTTATAAGTTCAAAAAAATTATTCTGAATCATTCTTATGTTTTTTGGTAGAGGTCCTTCATAGTTTTCAAAAAATGGGTAAACTTCATCCCAATATTTTAAAGTTTTTTTAAAATTATTTATATCATTCAAAGTTATTTCTTTTTTTTCAACTAATTTAGTTTTGTTTATAATCGATTCATCATCTCCAAATTTCGAAAAATGAAAACCACCTTCGATTATCCTATAGTGTATTGAGTAAATTATGTTTTTATTGAAATAGAGATTTTCAATAATGTTATTATCTCTTAGCAATTGTGAAAAGGTGAAGCAAAATGTACCTAAGTGGTCTTCGGTGTTCACATACTCAGTGGAACAAATGAAATTTTTTTGTAAAAAGGCAATCGGTTCAAAAGTTAAAATTTTATTGAATTCATCGGGATTAAATTTAGGAGGAAGTTCGTCTACTTCCGAGAAAAGTATATAATCTTCATAATCTAAGTTCATGTTTCTCAACTGATTCGTAATTATTGATTGAATTTTTGAAATTTGAAATTTCATATCAGTATATTCTTCATAGGTAGATAGGTCACACTCCAAATAAATAATTTTATCCGACCATTCTTGGAAGAAAATTTGTTTTGTTCGATAGTTGAAATCTTTTTTTTCTCCATCAAAACTACGATTGGACTCAACCACAACAAAATAGTCAACAAAATCGTATAGTTCGGAAAACCTAAATTTAAGCATATCAATCTCATCGTAGATTAAACAACAGTCGATAATTGATTTTTTTTTCAAGATAAAAAAATATTAGATTGAATTTATTGATAAAAACATCTATTTTTAATATACAAAAATTTTTAAAAATGTCATCAAACTATTTTTTAGCAGACCAAAGAAATAATACCAATCATTTGAATTATTACTATTTCACTGATGAATTTACCCCTGAGGAAATTATCGAAATAAGAAAAATTGGAGACAACTCACCAAAAGAAAAGGGTACGACTGTATCTGATGATAAAAATATAGTGAACGAATATAGAATCAGTGATATATCTTGGCTTGGAGATAACTCAGAAACAAATTGGATTTATAAAAAGATTTCTGATTTGGCCAAAATTGCTAACAGAGAGATGTGGAATTTTGATATTTGGGGCTATCATGATAGTTTACAATATACTATTTATTATGGTGATGGTGGACATTACGATTGGCATGCAGACTTAGGTCCGGGTATTTCTAACAGAAAACTATCTGTAGTGCTTCAGCTATCTGACCCTAGCGAATATGAAGGTGGTGAATTGGAAATGAACCCTGGTGGAAATTTATTAGTTGTGCCAAAGAAACTAGGTTTGATTTGTTTTTTTCCTTCATTTCTTTTACACAGAGTAAAACCTTTAACCTCGGGTACTAGACGTTCCCTGGTTACGTGGTTGTGTGGTGCAAATTTTAGATAGGATGATAAGAGAAAAAGTAACAGTCAAAGATTTTTCCACAATCGCAAAAAAACACAAACATTATTTGTGGCATTTTGTTCAAAAAAAACAGAATAAAACCAGACTTGCGTATTATTCTTATTTCGACAAAACAAACCATTCGGGATATCCCAACCCTTTAATTCCATTTGTAGATAAACTAAACTTACCTTATTTTGAATCCTTCACTGAAGAAAGTATCGATTTTTTAATGAATACAAATATACACGGGGACCAACTTTATCGCCCTGTTTTTGACCCTATAGAGTTCGTTCATCGTAGACAATTTTACTCCCCCATCTTTGCCTCATTCAATCATTATAATCGAGTGAGTTGTACTTTAAACTATTGTTATTGTCCTGAAGGATTCATTCAAGTTATTGCCGATTTAGATTTGAAATACGTCTTGGACTTAGAGGCGAAGTTAGACTAGCGTTCAGTATTGAAGAAAAACACTTGGAATAATCTACCATCATACATGTCCTTTCCGAAATAATCTAAAGACACGTGGTAATTATCGGCCCTATACATTACACATCTATTGAAAACATTACCTATTCTATCGACCATCTCCCATTTTGTGTAATCTTGACAATCAGAACCTGGAGGTGCTGATTCTTTATAACCAGGTTCATTTTCTCTCTTATAGTCGAAATGTTGCCAGCCCGTTGCTTTATGTCTGAAAATACCTGTACCTGAACTAAGAGGTGCGTCAGGTGTCAAATATATAAGTGCTGCCCAATCCGTTGTTGAATCGGCATGAATCCATGAGCGGTCAGCTGCGACAGTATACTGAAATGAACCAGTGTATTCACCACCCCACCATATTATATCACCAGCAAATGGGGAAAGAATCTCTCTAAACTTCTTTTTCAACGGCTCATTTAAAAAAGACACGGTTCTTTGACCAGGATAGTTACCTCGAACTTTAAATTCTTGTTTCAAAGCGAATTCTCTAACTTCATTAGGATTTTCATAAAAGTTATCTATTGTAAGTGAATTGAATCTCATTTGATAAATTTTGTTTAATAAAATATAAGTAAGACCTGAGGAAAAAAAATATTATTTTTTTTGGTTTGAAATGATTTTTACTATCTTTTTAGGTATTTGTATATAAATTAGTTGGTATATGGAAATCAAAGAGATAGTGTCTTATTTTTTGAATAGTGATGCTAATATTTTGGAAGTATCTTTCAGAACAATTGAGGATAATGATGATGTCTTGAGGACTGACAATATTGATTACACATTTGTACAGGATTATGGGTTCGATTTAGTGACTGAGTCATTTGATTTTTTTGATGATGAGTTTGAAGAGTCTGACGGGGAGGCACCCGAAAAAATTGAATTAGATGAGGACGAACTAATTATTTTTCTCAATGAATATTATACAATAAATCCACAAGATTTACCAAAGGCAGATTTTTATTGAGTTTCTGATATATGAGTTGTTTTTCAGAAAAAAGAGAAACATTCAAAACCACATCTTACCTTGAAATCACAATATAGATATAAAAATCATATTTGGTGAAAACAAAGTATTTATTTTAATGAATTTAGACGTAGAAAACTTGATAAAATTCTTCGAGAAACACACAGTAAACTCCTCAAAAAAAGAAATGGGTGAACAGGATGCTGGTGGAGGGGGAGGTGCTGCTGGTGGTGGGAAAGGAAACAACCCTTCTAAATGGGCTGACACGGTTGGTGGTCCAAAAAGAGGAGTCGCAAATAGTTTACCAAAGAAAGGTCAGTTTTGGGCTCAAATTCATGGTGGACCTGCTAGAGGAGTTGCAAATAAATTAGGAACAGCATGAGAAATAAAAATATTACTCCGAAAGATTGTTTGGAATCGATTCTTCTGAGAATGAATTATAATTCCAAAAAAACCCTATTAGAAAATTTGAAATTTTTGAATGAACAAGCGGGAGGTGCTTGGGCAGGTACCCCTGGTGCACCTGTACCATTCATGAGTGATAAAAGTTATGTAGGTGAGGTAAAAAAAGTTTATCCTCAGTACTGTGCTTTTCCCGATAAGGCTGTTTTACCAAAAATAAATAAGTATGGTTTGAAAGGTCTTGATGCTATACCTAAAAATTTCTGTGCGTATCAGAGACCCTCAATAAATTGTGATATAGACAAGAACGTTGATAATCAAGCCACTTGGATTTTACTACCCGATTCGAGTGAAAACATTACATTTTTTACTACTTATGAAGATTATGCAAGTTCTGTTGATTTGTATTTAAATGAATTATCACCTGAATCAAAAAACAAAATAAATAGAGATGCTCTAATAGAAAAGTTTCAACAAATAATACCTCTTAATTCGGTTAAACAATTCAAACTTAAAAGTATAACTGAAGATGGGGATATAGTTGAAAAAACTTATTTACCTTACATTTGTTATAGTGTACTAATTGAAAATAACCTGCCGAGTTTTATCGGTTTCAAAGGGTTTTTTGACGAACAGAATCAGCCCTTTGTTTATGCTGAGAAAAGAGATAGAAGAACTGAAACAGAAAAAATTCTCGATGAATGGGAAGGTGTAATTTATTTTGCACAATTCTTAGTTGCAGTTGTTGCCACAGTGGCGTGTAAAGGTTGTGCTCAAGCTCTTTGGGCTGATTTAATTATGTCTCTTGGTATAGGTGCGGCTTATACCAAAAGAAATTTGGACAAAGGGGAAGAAGTTGATGCCGCGTTAGCCGCATTTTTTGCTGTTCTACCCGGACTATATTTTTTCAAGGGATTGAAAGGAATCACTCCAAAAATCGCAAAAGAGTTGGAAACAAAATTCGCAAGGTCCGGTTTAAAAGCTCAGTCTTCGGTTGCCCAATATAAAAATTTCACGAAAAGTTTATCTCCTGATGCTCAGAAAGCTTTGAATAATCTTTTTAGAAACGACCAAACATTATTTAGAGAATTTATAAAAAAATGGAGTGGTGGAGGAAAAGATATTGTTAAAATAATGAATGCTAAATTTGCGGAGATGTTTGTGAGATATCCAAAATTGATAAAGCAAATCCCCGTGAGAGATAGAATTTGGTTCAGAACAATTTTTGCACCAGCAGCAACAGCTTATGTTGCTGCGGCGGGTGTAAATTATAAATGGGGTGCTCAGTTAAACACTGTAGATAGTGAAAAACTTACTGAAGAAGAAAAAGATAAATTAGATGGAATTTGGGAATTTATTCCTGAAGAATTGAAACAAGAAATGGTGGTAAATTTCTTTAACAAACCTGAAAATATATCACAAGTAATCAACGACCCGCAATGGAAAGAAACTGAACAAGAAATCAACGCAAACGCGATGAAAAATTTACCTGAAACTCTCAACTTACTTTTTGCCAAGGACAAAGTAAAAGAAATTTTCGAAAAAAACGGGTATATGTATGAAGATTTCATGACCAAAGACCAAGAAATCAAATTATCTAAGTCTGAATTAGAGGTTTTGAAAAAAGAAGGTTGGGTTATGGCGGACGAATGGGACGATGAATCACTAGTGGACATGACACTATTTATAAATGATAACTTATATTATAAAATAAAGAAAAAATGACTCGTAAAGAAAAATTAGTAATAACTGAACTCAAAAGAATCCAGGAAATAATGGGGTTAGAAAATAATCTACCTATACTTTTAGAGCAACCCAAACCTTTACTTACTGCTTTAAAAAGTATTTTCACCAACGCCGAGCCTTTGGAAAAGGGTGCAATATATCAGCTTACACATAATGGTAAACCGTTAAAAAAATTGGCAAGTGCTGAATTTCAAGAATTAAAAAGTTTGGTTTCCAAACCTAATTTCAAATTTGCCGACATCACAGATGATGGTTTAAGATTGACTCTGAAACAAATAGTACAGAGTAGTGAAGAATTACAAGCGTTAGCAGAAAAAACGATTCAAGATATAGCAAAAAGTCAGGGGAAGACTGTTTCACAATTGATGAAAGAATTTGCACAGGATTATATCGACACTAACGCAGAAAATTACACCCCCGAAGAATGGATTAAAAAAAAATTATCAGCTCTTAGAGGTGCTGATGGTAATCCTCTAAATATAGATGACGGCTCTATTGAGTTGATTGAAAATTATTTAGTACAACAGTTGAAAAAGTTTGTACCTGAAATAGAAGTGGCTGGTAAAAAAATTAGTGCAGCTTCAAACTCATGGTGGACAACAGGAACGGGCGCACAACTCAAATCTCTTGGTAATGCCCTGTTACCATATTATTTCAAAAACCTTTGGTATAAATTTGTACCATGGGCAACAGAAATATTGCCAAAGAAATTGTTAAAAAAATGGAAAATAAAAATTCCTGAAGTTGTAGAGCAGCTTGAAGGTCAAGTTGCTGAGATTATGAGGAAACAACAAACCTTAGACCCAAAAGGAGAAGAAATGAGTTTTGATATATTGGAAAATTTGGACAATATGTGGGCGATAATATCACGAGGACGAAAGAGCATGATGGAACAACAATATAAACAAATGATTCAAGATTGGTTTGTAACGAATTCTGCAATTCCAAAGAAAGAATTGGAGGTATTTTTAAACAACCCAGGAGTTAAAAAGGTCATGGAGACACCACCAGAATATTTGATAAAAAAAATGGATTATATGTTCATGGTTTATTTGAAGGCTCATGTGAAAAAAATCCCTCTCGTTGGTGCAATCCTACAAGCAATTAAAAATGCTAAAGCTCGAGGTGGTATCATAAAATCTTTCAAAGAACAAGATTTCTTAGAATTCATTCCTAGATTAAAAAATGAAATTCTTTATAAAACCCCCCTTCTCAAACACGAAATGATGGAATTAGGTATGAGGACTACAAAGGCTGGTACAATAGTAGAATTTGCTTTTATTTATTTGATTTGGGTCCCTTTAATAGAAAATTTGATAAAAAACTATTTTGCGACAATTTATCAAAACTATTTTGTTATAGATGATTTTAACAAAGAACTAGAAAGATACAGGCAATTGTGTAAGGTCGGTCTCATAGAAGAGAATGGTAAACCTATCCCACCCTCAGAATGTAACAAAAGATTTGAGGAAATAAAAAGAACAACATGGGATGGTATGATTGAAAATGTAAAAGCTAATTATCCTTTTAGGACTTACATTAGGGACGTAAAAGAAGGTTTTGGAGAGGGTATACCAGAAGGATTGTGGAACCTTTTATTAAATCCGGCCACAAGGATTGATGAATTATACAGTGCACTTAAAAAGTCTGTGGGTGAAGGGGAAAGTATTATTCCATTCGACCGTTGGAAAGATGAGGCATTGGAACCTTTCGAGCCAATGAGAGAGGATATGGAAAAACAACTTAGAAGACTAGGTTTACCTGTGGATAATGAAAAAGAATTAGATGCTAAAATTGCTGAACTAATTAGGAAACAGCAAAAAGAAAATCCTGAGCTAAGATATATGTCAGGAAACCTTAAAGAAAATTTATCAGATTTTAAAAAGTTTCTAACAACTCTACCTAATACTATGACAATGTCTTCTTTGACTAATGCTGCGGAAATGACGGATAATGTTGGAAAATATTATTTAATCGATAAAACAAAACCGGTTGATATTTACGACAACCCTAAATTCAGATTTTTCGAAGGAACGTTTACACAAGATTATGCAAACTAATATAAAAAAACTAATAGTCGAACAAATAGTTTATCCTCCGTGTGACCCTGTTGACCCTGGTACCGATTTTACCGATGAAGAATGGACAGGGTCAGGAAGACTACCTGTAAGAAGTGGTTGCGCTCCGTGCAAAAAAGGAAATAAAATCTTCATTAGATGTAAAGTTTCCGTTACACCAACTATTGAAGACAAATATGTTGGTGTTTATGTAAAAAAAGGGTTTGGTATTATTGGTGATTTTAAAGTAAAATTCAAGCAATTCAGAAATCAGTTGAAAATGACGATGGGTGGTGGTCAATACGTGCTCACCAAATCAACCAATACCGAAGATGTTTTTTGGAGTCAAACTTTTGGAATTGATGTTACTTTTGATTTTACTGAGGACCCACCTCAAGCTATTATAAATTTATCTACACCGAACGCTAATGTTCTCACAACGTTAGAAGGTGCAAACGTAGTTCGTCTCATGGCACCACCTCCAGTTGGTCAGGGTAGTGAAATAATTCTTACAAAAGGTGAAGAATCTGTTGACCCTGCAGCGGAAGACTCCGCAGTTTGGAATTGTGTGAAAACCGCTCTTGATAATTCGGGTGCAATAATGATGGGAACTAGTCTCAAAGGTGATTATAAATATTTTCCTGTAGATACCATTTATGAGGGTGAAGAAACTGATTTTTATTTGTACAAGAACTATAAAGCTGAATGGAAGACTTCAGATTCCATGAAAACAATAAAAACAGGTAAATGGGAATGTACTGAAAATAATAAAGGATTTAAAATTACATGGGATGATGGTAAAGTCGAAAAATTTCCTATAAGAGCTCGACTCAGTGGTAATAGTAATGAGGATGATGGTCAAGATAATGGTTCAGGTGGTGGACAAAATCAATCAAAGATAAAAAATTGTCGTTCGTTTGTAACTGAACCAAAAGAGAAAGATATTTTGAGTGGAAGAAAACAAATAAAAAAATGTATGAAAGGTCCGATTATTGCAAGTATACAAAAAATGCCTGTATTTCAATCATACCTTTTTGATGTGTTGAGAGGAAATAAACAACCTGAAGTTACCGATGAGTTTTTCGGACTTTATATGGAAAAGGCAATTAAAATTTATCAAAGTACAAACGGATTATATTCGTTAAACAGAACTTTAAGTGGTACCATAGATAAAAAAACATATGAACTTCTTTTATCACAAAATAAAAATAGACCAGGACCTGAACCTGAACCACCAAAGCCCGCACCAAAGCCTGCACCTAAACCTGCCCCAGCACCGGCACCGAAACCACAATTTTCTAACCAAAAAACAAAATTTTAATTATGAAACGTAGAATATTAAAAGAACAAGTTACTGATAAACAAACCAAGACCACGAATTTAAATAGGGCGATGGAATTGGGTTGTTTTGATAGTTTAGATTTAACAATAAATCCAGAAACAGCTCAAGAAAAGAATGGTAATATTGTTTTGTTTGCTAAAGGTAATGAATCAAAGGCTGATTGGCAAATAACTTTTGAACCTGATGTAAACAATAAAGATGCAAGAGGGTTACAACAATTAGGTAAAATAGTTAAAACGTTAGACCCTAAAGAATTTCACATTTGGACATGTAGAGTCCTACAAACTGAGTTATCCAAACAAACTCAACCAAACACTACCAATAACACAAATGGAAATACAAATCAAAATGGTCAGCCTGCTAAAGAAACTGAAGTTGGAGACGAGTCAATTGACCCTACATTGAGGGATGCGTTGAACGCGGCCAAAAACAGCCCACTTCAAGAAATAAAGGTAAAAGATTGTGTTGCGGCAATAAAATTGTTTTTTCAATATTCGAAAAATGCACCTGGACCTGATTTAGGACAATTTCATGAAGTGGTAAAAAATAGTGTATCCAAATGTGCGAGACAGGAAAACATGAAAAAATTAAATAGGAAAACGAAGCAAGAGATAAACACGATGTTACAAACGATAGCTAACTATACTCAAAGAGATAAGGATAAAGGAAAATACAAGATTGTGAATTTACCACTCATTGAAAATAGAAATTTAAATTCGTTGGTAAAGGAGGTTTTAAATGAAACTAAAACATTAAAAGAAAACAGAGTTATTCTCGGAAAAATATGTGAAAGTAGATTGAAAATTGTTTTGGAAAACATGAATGATTTTGAAAATATGAGTAGAGTTAGAAAAATTAAATTTGGTTTTAGATTCTTGAAAGAATCCTCTGAGTTATTAGAGCTTGGTCTTATAAAAGAAAATCTGACAGATATATTTCAAAATTTATATGGTAAGAGTATGGAAGGTATGATTGGTGCAATATCTGAACCCCTTCTAATCTCATTATTGACAAAAATTGGTTTAGACGAAGATTTAAAGGGCAAAGTTCTGACGAATATTCAATCAAGAGGAACGGAAATTATACCATCTATGGGAGATTGTAAATCTCTGACAAATTTTATATCGGATGCAATTTCAGAAGAACTTACCAAAAAAATCAACACTGAAAATATAATCCAAAGTGATGTGGTCAATACAAGTCTTATGGACACACTAAAAAATTCAAGTTTTTTAGAAAATCTGAACTCTAAATTAGAAAGTTCGGTTTGTGAGTTATACGATAAATTTACAGAAAACGCAAAAAATTTGGTTGTCAGAATGTCAGCACTCTGATGACCAGTATAAATGGTAGGAAAACAAAAAGGGGGTGTTCCAAATCAAAAAAAAGAAGGGTTTAACCCTTCTTTTTTGTTTTTACTACTTCATCGATGATACCATATTCAACAGCTTCATCGGCCGACAACCAAAAGTCACGTTGAGCATCCTCAGTAACTTGTTCGGCAGTTTTTCCACAAAATTCTCCAAGTAGTTGGAATAAAATTTTGTTGGTTTTTTCCCATTCTATAAAATTGATTCTTGCATCTTGAATGTTACCACCAGCTCCACCAGATGTTTGATGTAACATAGTTTTGGAGAAACGTAGAGATGCTCTTTTCCCTTTGGTTCCAGCGCCTAAAAGGACTGAACCCATGGAAGCTGCCATTCCTGTGTTTACTGTTCTAATATCACAGGTAATGTACTGCATAACGTCAACCATAGATAGACCACTCTTCACTGAACCACCAGGCGAATCGATATGCATGGTTATATCAGTTTTATCTGAGTTATCCAAAAACATAAGTTGAGCTTGAACTATGGTGGACATTCGGTCATCTACGGGACCTGCAACCCAAATGATTCTATCTCTCATCAACCTCGAAAAAATATCAATTTGAGTTGCTCTCATTTCTCTTTCTTCGAGAATGTAAGGTGTCATAGAGGATTCGACCTGTTGACCGAAATAATGTAAATCCAAGGAACCTTTCCCCAAATGTTTTGTGTAATAATTTTCAAAGTCATTTATCAAATTCATATGTATTAAATTTGTAACAAAAATAACCAAAAAAAGTTACAATCCCAAAATATCATCTACAATTTGTTGACTTGATAAATTTTTCCACAATCTTGGGTGTTGGTATGACCAAAATGTTTTCCAATTACCATACCAAATTACCCCTTCCATTCTATGGTCAAGAGTCCTAAAATCAGTTGAAGTCTTTGGAAATCTACCTATGTTATAGGTCTTATAGAAATCAATTCCATAAGTGGAATAATAATCTCCAAACATTTTGTTTAATTCTTCGAATTGAGAGTTTAAAACCACTTTACACCCATGTATTTTTTGATACACTTTTATTCTTTCGGTCCATAGAAACGCTTCATCTTTATCTTCGGTGACTAAATTAAATAATACATGTTTACCATAGTCATTAAATCTGTGTACAAAAATTTTTGACATTCCATAATCGGGAACGTATTTAAAAATTTGTATTTCAAAATCGTAATAGAATTCTATCGGGCAAGAGAAATCTACTCTCCATCTCGGATATGAGCCCGAAGATATTTTGTATCCTTCGACATAAAGAGATTGGTCTTCGTTTTTTTTATATTCTCTCAACTCGACGTAATACAGTTTGTCAGGACCTGAGACTCTAACGTGAACGCTTGGGTTTGTATTAAAAACAATTTGTTCACTATTCAAAGTAATATACATAATCTTCTAATATGAGTTCGTCAATTATATTTTTATGCAAAGTTTCAAATGCTTGGCGAGGATGTTCAATAATTGGTTGATTGTGAGAGTTGAATGAAGTGTTTAAAAGTACAGGAATACCTGTTAGCAAATAGTACTCGTTCAAAATTTCCCAAAACTTGGGATTTGATTCTTTTACAACTACTTGAGGTCTTGCAGTTTTGTCTGATTTTTGGATTACCGCTGGAATTCTATCTATCCAATCTTCTTTTGTTGAATAACACATAGTCATAAATTGTGCAGTATATTTTGATTTTGAACAAGTAAAAATTTCATCGAAATGTTCAAACATAACAATTGGTGCGAATGGCATCGTATCATATCTTTTGAGTCGTCCATTCAAAATTTTATGTGTTTCTTTGTCTGTAGGTTTGACTAAAATACTTCTAGCACCCAACGCTCTTGGACCCAACTCAGAACCCCCTTTGAACCACCCAACTATTTTACCATCAGCAATCTTATTTGCCATTTCTTTTACATCATACTCTCTTTTTTTAAAATTAAAGGATGATGATGCTTTCTGAATTTTTTCCTCAGAATACTTAGAACCAAAAAAAACATTTTTCAATTTTTTTGGTTTTGTCCATTCACCTAATTCTACAGATTTGAATATCGCAGCTCCTAAAGCTAAACCTTCATCACCCATCGGAGGTAAAACATAAACTTCGTCAACCCAAGGTAATTCATTTATGTGTTGATTCAGTTTGACATTTGCAAAAAGACCACCAGCAAAACAAAGTTTTGTGTATTCTGGATATAATTTGTGTAAGTCATTTATAAATTTTAACATCAAGTCATTTGTCAATTTTTGTAAATTGAAACAAAATATTTCTTTGTTTATTTGACTTTCGAAGAAACCATCCTCAAACATCATGTCACAAACAAATTGTGTTTTCGATGCTGTGCCCGAGGGAAAAAATCTTAAATTTTCATAGTTTACTAACGAATTTAAAATTTTATAAATTTTTTCATCGTAAAATCCATCAGGTGCCATTCCCATAAGTTTTCCCTCGTCTTTACACATTTTCCATCTACCCTCATTATTTTCATCATAACCCTTCATACTTGAAGTACTAAAACCCCACAAATGAGATAAACTAGCAAAGCCGGCATAAGGAATATTTTTTATCAAGGTCATTTTTCCATCTTCACATAGAAAAATTTTCATAACTGACTCTTGACCACCACCGTCATAGGTTATGGTTATTGTTTTGCCCTCTAATCCACTCGTAAAATATGCTCCATATGCGTGTGCTGTGTGATGACTAACCCTTTCATAGGGTTTCCCTTTAGAAATCCTTCTTAAAAATTCATCGGGTACAGGTTGAGCAATTACCCTATAATCCGCTTCATGAAATTTAACGTTAGTTTCTAATTCTGCTCTATTCAAAGACATTTCAGCTTGAATGTCGTAATTATCACCAGCCTTTTTCCTAGTTAAACGTTCTTCTTCTATAGAAAAAATTATTTCTCCATTCTCTAAGTAAGCAATACTGGGGCTGTGTGAGCCTGTAAACATGCCATAGATTCTACTCATTTTAGTTTTTCCAAATTAAAAAGTTATCGAGAACTAAATAATTTAAATTTCTAGTAATAAAAGTTTTTATTGCATCAGTTGGAGTTTCAACAATTGGCTCAGTAGGTCCATTGAAGCTGGTATTCAGAAGTACAGGAACCTGAGTTTTTTCATAAAAACTTTTGATAAGTGTATAAAATTTATAATTATTTTTTTCTGTCACAGATTGAATTCTTGCAGAATTATCAATATGAACAACAGATGGTATTTTTTCTCTCCAAGATTCTTTCACAGTAGTTGTTACCAACATATGCGGGGAAAAATAATCCATATCGAATATTTCATTTTGATATTCATAAAGAACTGCTGGAGCAAAAGGGCGATACCACTCTCTACCCTTGATATCCGCATTTATATGTCCAGACATCCACTTTGTCATCGGGGATGCAATGATTGACCTGTTGCCAAGTGCTCTTGGTCCTATTTCAGAACCATCCTGAAACCACCCAATCACCCTATTCTGAGTCAACCAATAAGTTACCCGTTCAACCAATTCATTAAAATCTTTATATTCTATAAAGTCTAATTCGGGGAAATCGTTGAGTGCTGAAATAATTTCTTTCTTATGATAAGGTCTTCCGAAGTAAGGGGAAATTTTTGGAGTATCTTTAATTTCAGTTACTTTTTGAAGTGCGTACCAAGCACAACCCAATGGAATACCACTATCATCTGCTGGAGGTAAGAAAAAACAATTTTCATATAAACCTGATTTTAAAATTAGCTCATTAGAATTACAATTCAAAAAAGAACCTCCAGCAACACAAATGTTGTTCGAGTTGGTCATATTTTTAGCCATTTTTGCCAAAATCAAAGATGCCCTTTCTTGTTCTCTTTGATATATTCCTGCAGCAACCGACCTTGAAAAGAAATCTGATGCCCATGTAACCTTAGGATAGATGCTATTATTCAATAGAGATATTTCCCCATCAACTTCTTTAACAAACTCTGGTGCTTCTGAAACTAATTTAGGGTCACCGTATGATGCTAATCCCATTAGCTTTCCTGCACTCCACGTATGATTTGAGGGTTCATATACAAGTTGAAGTGTCCCTTCAGAATACATTGTCCCTAAAGAAGTTTCTTCATTAGTAGTCCATGGGACAGGAAATTTGACCCATCTTTTATAATGTTCTTTGTAAGAGTCTTTTTTCAAATGGAGGATTGATATTCCCTCTGCCCAATCAAAATCAGGACTCAAGTCCCACTTTTTAGGGTCATACCATTCGTGTGTTTTATTTTTATAAGTTATGATACTACCTGAAGCATCAGCAACAACAATAGCCGCTTCATCGAATCCTGAACTAAAGAACGTTGAGTAAGCGTGAGCTAAATGATGTGGAATAAATTGAATCTTTTCTTTACTGATGTTCGAAAATTTAGAAAAAAATTGGTCTTCCACATCATCAATTTGTTCTGTGGTACTATATACAAAATAATCAATTTCTCTGATTGAACATCCTATGGCGTTCAAACAATAGTTTATTGATTCGAAAGGGATTTTACCACCTTGATAAGCCCCATCATGTTTAATTCTTGATAGTCTTTCTTGTGTTATACCAACAAGTACTCTACCATCTTCAATTATGACAGCACCTTTGTCGTGGCCATTAGAAAAACCTAAAACTTTCATATTTTTTAATTTTCCTCCTCTTGTTGTAAATGAACTGCTGTGCCCTCGGGAATATCTTCATCACATTTGTAAATGTGAATTTTATCTGAAAATTTGAAAACAATTACTTTCTTCACTTCTTCAGAAAAATTTACTTCGTTATTTGTATCAACAACAATACCTTCACCATTTTTTAATATAAAAGACAATGCTTTTGCAAATAAAAGTGATGGGTCTGTTGTTGGAACTGAAGTTTGTTCTTCAGGTAGGTCGTTTTTTAATTCTTGTTCCATGTTATTCTGTTTCTTCTGAGATTATGTCACCGTATTGTGACGCGGCTTTTGGATTTCTTCTCAAAAAAATTTCATAAGCAATTTGAAATCTATTCAACTCAACCTCACAAGGAAAAATCTCTGAAGTCAATGAATCATTTTGATTTTGTAAACTATCTATTTCTTTTTCCATAGAAGTGATGGTATTTTTTAAGTTTTCGTTTTTTTTCGTGAGAGTTTGGACTCTTAAAAGAGAAAGTAAAAATCCCACAATTAAAATCAAAAATGCAGTCCGTAGTTGTTTGAAACTTAAATCCATAGTATAAATCTATTATAAAATTTTAATAAACAAATGATTTTTGAAAATCATTCCAAATTTTGGATAAAGTATGATTTTCATTTACAAGAGTTGGTGCAAAAGGTTTTTGTCTCATAACCATTCTTGCTTCATCTGGTGTTTTGTCTGCTTTCTTTAAATTACATTTTTGACATGATGTGACCAAATTAGTCCATTCATTTTTTCCACCTCTTGATTTGGGGATTACGTGGTCTAACGTCAAATTTCTTGATGACCCACAATATACGCACTGATGATTGTCTCTCTTATATATTCTGTTTCTGTTTGCACGAAGAACCCTTGTAAAATGTCTTATGTATTTTAACAGACGTATAATCACTGGTCTCACATACGTTTTGTAACCTGCAATAATTGGATTATCATCTGATTTTACAATCTCAGCCTTACCCTTGTCAACAAGAACAAAACCACGTTTTACACTTGTAACATTTAGGGGAGTATAATCATAATTTAATACCAACACGTGGCTCATATCAAAAAATTTATACAAAAATAGTTTATTTTATTATAAAAACAAAGGGGTCATTTATGTTGACCCCTTTAGATATAGAATGATTTAATAATTGTTTATGGTTCGGAATTTAATTCGATTACCAATCACTTTGTTCTCATAAATGTTGTCGTTTTCCAAAAGACACATACTTAAATTCATTTATATAAATAAATATCAAATTTTGATATATTTATAAATAAATTTTTATGAGATTTTTAAACTATTTTCAAGACTACATAGCGGAAGCAAGATATTACTCTGATGAAAAATTCAATTGGGTTGCTTCAAATATCGGTAGTTGGATTTTAGATAGTACAATTGATAATCCTGTAAAAATTCAATCTCTTCCGATGATTCAGGAATTTCAAAGTTGGTTGTCGACAAATACTACAAAACCCACAAAATCGAATGATGATTTAGTTTTAGCGACAGACTATATTGATAGTTTTTTGAATAGTTTGAGTCCTAGAGATGCTCAAAATTTTATCAAAACGTCGATGGAAAGATTTCCTATTGTAAAAACTAAAATTGCAAATTATCTAAAAGATGAAATACAAGATAATTTAGGTAAAAGAAGAGGTAGGCCACCAGGCTCCAAAAACAAGCAAAAAATTGATTTGAATGACCCGAGTATAAGAGTCATTAAAAGATTTAAACCCGTTCCTAAAGAACCTGTACAGGATGTCAGTAAAGATTTACCACCAGTAATTCCTACTCAACCAACTTTAGAACCAGAAGTTCCAAGTTCTTCACCAAAAAGAGGAAGACCCAAAGTTTTCTCAGATGACACGAGTGCAATTGATAGAGCTCGTTTCAAACAAGAGGGTAAAGAGTATTGGGAATATCTTGAGGCCAAGAAAAAGATTGTTGATAATAAAATAAAAGTATTCAATCAACAATTATTGAAACTCCAATCAAATATTGACAAAAGGAAGAAATTTTGGGGTATTGAGTAACCAAAATCATTTGGAAATCTTTAATTTTTTTTATTATCTTTGAAAAAG
>SXGQ01242225.1_pt1 | contig 148534 bp, 149 predicted proteins | sample 3178371 | NCBI WGS metagenome assembly SXGQ01 (sample SAMN11356859, study PRJNA531348) | freshwater metagenome | isolation source: freshwater sample F1-20 | place: China: Fuxian Lake, Yuxi | collected 2017-12-25 | reverse complement strand
CACCCCGCGCTGAAACTGCGAGTCTAGCAAAGCGTCAGTTCTGATTAGCTTTTGCCTCTTGATCTGCTTGAACCGCACGCTCTAATGCAGCTTCTAGTCTGGCCTGAGCTGCACCGTATGCCGCCCAATTACCTGATTTGAATGCTGATTCAGCATCTGCAATTGCTTGCTGCATGTCTTTCAATGCAGTTTGCAGTCTTTGTTCTGCAGTATTTGTTGTTGGAGTTGTTTCGGTATTAGTATCTTCTGTATTCGGAGTTGTTGGTGATACCCCAGCAGATGATCCAAATAATTCAAACAGAGCTTGATCAAGTGTCGAAGTGAACACTACTTTTTGACCAAAGGAAGCAAGCACTCGTCTTAGAAGCGGGTAACCATCCCCTTGATTACCTTGAACATAAACTGGTTCAACATATAAGAATCCGCCAGCTATTGGTAAGGAGAGTAGATTTCCTAATTTCACATCTGAACCACCCTGACGCAAAAGCGACAATTCTAGAGAAACTTGTGGATCAGACTCAAAGTTGTTCTGAACTTGATTTGGGCCAGGGATCACTGTGTTACTTGGAAGTTGTAGAACTCTAATCTTTCCGTAGTCACTCGAAGTTGGATCAGATTCGACCGCAATAAAACCAGCCAAAGTTTGACGCTGCACTGGTGAATAAGCTGACGTTAATCTAAATGACTCCTTGCTGTCGCCTGGAAGCTGAATTTGCAAGTAGTAAGGAGGCTGTGCCTGAGCAACCCCCTCAACTGTTGGATCTTGCGGTACCGACCAGAAATCCTGACCGTTATAGAAGGATGAAGGAGTTGTAACGTGGTACTTGGCATACACGGCTCGCTGCACCTTAAACAAGTCCTCTGGGTAGCGAGTTTGCTTGAACAAAGCCTCTGGCATCTCAGACTTCGGCTTTAGTAAACCAGGAAATACCTTTGACCAAGTTTTCAATATTGGCTCATTTGGATCCCAGGCATACAAGGTCACGGTGCCTTCGTAAGCGTCAACCACTGCTTTTACTGAATTCTTGATGTAGTTAACATCATCATTGCTTAGTCGACTAACACCAGTTCTGGTTGCATTCAAAGAATCAGCTGTTACTTCACCTAGCGAAACCCTTTGGGAATAAGGGAACAAGGATGAGGTTGTGTAGCCATCCACAATCCACTGAATCCTTCCATCAGCCACAACTGGGTATGGGTCGCCATCCAAAGTAAGCCATGGGGCCACATTCTCAACTCGTTCACGCGGGTCGCGCACGTAGAGCACTCGAGATTCTGAGTTCACGTAATCACTCAGCATGATGTTTATCTCGCCAAAAGAAATCGCATACATCAGTTTGTTAAACAATCCGCCAATTGGCACACCACCCTTGCCAGAGTAGGTATTATTTTGTTGACCAGTTGGTGAGAGCTCATCTGGATAATCAAGTTCACGTGGTTCCGCGCCTTCAGGTGCACCTACTATCGAATAAGCAGGAGATCTTTCACCAAAATAAATTCTTGGTTGATCAATTGCCAGAGGGCCCTTAGGTGGAATGTCTTTGACGAAAAACTCTGGGCCACCATCTGATTTAGCAGTGTTATCAAAAGCCGCTGCCACCCCGAATCCATGTGTATAAACGAAGTGCGAGTTAATGAAGTTTCGAGCTTGTGGAATACCATCTAAGTTAATTTCTCGAGTTGCCACAATTGCACCGCGTAACTCACCATCAATTTCATATCTTGAAACATCTAATGCGTCACCAAACGAGTAGTAGCCCTTGATCTGCTGTAGCTGATTAAATGTTGGAGCTAGTTGGATTGGATCCATTAATCGAACTTTGCTAAGGGTCCCTTGAAATTCAGACAAGTTCTCAATCTTTGGCAAAGTCAGGGCGCTGTAATCTTCTTTTTGGACATTGGTTAGGCCGTATGCCTCACGGGTGCTGTTGATTCCGCGCTCAATATAAGGAGCCTCTAGAACAGCCTGGCTTGGTCTTACTTTGAATTGTTCTAATAGTGATGGATAAAGTCCACCTGCAACTACTGAAGTTAGAACTAACAATCCAACCGCCGTCAATGGAAGGCGCCATGACTTTCTAAAAATGTTATAGAAAAAGAGCACTGAGATCAAGGCGGCAATTGCCGTCAGCAGGGTTCGTGTAGGTAACACTGCCTGAACGTCTGTGTACTGCAATCCATCAACCAAAGTATTTGTCTGAACAGCTAAGTCATATCGATCCAGCCAGTAAGCGCCAGCTTTAAATAACATGAAGACACCAAGAATTGCTGATAGGTGTGCTGTTGCCTTTGGGGTTATCAAGCGTTGTTGAGGTTGCAGGACTAATGCTCCATTAGCTGAATGGATTAGGCCGGCAATGATCAGCATGAAAACGGAGAGAGTGATTCCAATTCCAATTAGTTGGGTTAGAACTGGATAAGTAAAAACAAAGAATGAAATATCAATATTAAAATGTGGGTCCTTGGTATTGAAAGGTTCCCGATTAAAAAAAGTTAACCATGTTGACCATGTGCTAGCTGCAGAAAGCGCGAGCAGGACAGAGAGCACAGCAGCTACTCCAAATGCCAGCAACTTACGGATGCGATCAACCTCGGGAGGTAAATCAAGTGCCAATTGGGCTGGGCGTAATTTGAAGGCAATTGCAACGGTTCCCATTAAAAAGATTAAAGCAACTACTAGAGCCCCAAAGAAGAGTCCCAAGCGCGCAAACAAGATTGTGGTGTAGACAGTTTGGGCATCTACAGATTTAAACCACAAATAGTCTGTGTAGAAACCTGCAAAGAAAGATGTTGCCAACCCAAGGATCGCAACGACACCAATTGCAATTAGAAATGATCTGGATCTGCCGCTAGGCATTTTGAACTGAGCAGGCTGAGCACCGAATGGATTTTGCTGAAAAAATGACATGCCGTTACTCTAATTGAGAACCATTTACTTTGCAGTACAGGTAGGCACAACAGCCTGTGAATCTAGGTTTAACTGCTTCAAAACTCTCACCGCTTGATCGATGCTAGACACAGGCACAACTTTGAGGCCTTTTGGTGTTAACTGCCCAATCTCGTCACAATTTTCTTCAGGAGCTAGAAAGACGGTGGCTCCTGCTTTCCGCGCTCCAATCATTTTCTGCTTAACGCCGCCGATTCCGCCCACTTCTCCTGTTGTGGTAATTGTTCCAGTAACCCCAATATGCGAACTACCAGTTAGATCACCTGGAGTTAACACATCAATAATTGCTAAGGTGAAAACTAATCCCGCACTTGGTCCACCAACATTTTGATCAGCGAACTTAGCTTTGATAACTGAGTCAACTTCCGAAGTTAAATAAGCTCCAATTGAACCTTGTCCTGGCAAGCCATCAGTTTTAACAGCAACTATTCGAGCTTGGGCTTGCTTTCCATTTCGCAAGTAGTTGATTATCACTTCTGAGCCTGGTGCATTTGCTCGGACCGCTTTTATAGCAGCACCCACAGAATCAACCGGCAAACCGCTCACTTCCAAAATTTGATCGTCTGCTTTTAAGAATTCTGCTGCAGGCATTCCTTTAATTACATCAACCACTATTACTTTTTCACTGAACGGTAACTTTAAATGGCGTAGTGCTGCTGCAAGTGCAATATCTTGTGAGCTTGCAAAAGCTCTCAGGCTTTGCTCTTCAACTTCGACTTCAGATACTTCTTGCTGATAAAAGGCTCTTCTTGGCACAACTGCCACATCCGGATTGATCCAACCACTTACCGCTTCAAATAAAGTTATTGGTGTTTCAGGTCCCCCAACTTCTCGAACTGTGGTCATATCTAATCGACCTGTTGTTGGATAAGTCTGTGATCCAGAAACTTGCAGAAACTCTTCTTGCCCAAGATTGCCTAGTGTGTTAAAGACTGGACCTGGCTTCATACTTAAATAAGGAACTGGAAGTGCCGTTAAAGCAATCAACACCCAAACAATTAAAAGTCGCCTCCAAAAACTACCCTTAGAAAAGAAGTTCACTTCTTGGGTTCCCCGGCTGAACCAGTTGGCTCAGTAGTTATTTTTTGAACCGCATTTTCAAAAGCATGGCGCTGGGCAATGGCCTTATCAGGTCTACTGGTCTTATTTGGTTTGGCAAACCAAACCAAATAGATCAATCCAACGATTAGTGTGCCGATTGGCACCAACCACCAAATTAAGGCTTGCATCAGACCTCCTAATTGCCACCTTATCTGAATATGTGATGAAGAGCAGGATTGCTCAGGGGAAGTTGACATGCACGAGTTAGGGGCAGGGTTTACGGTGTCCCTTATAAAGTAAAGAGGTATCGCAATGAGTATCCCGTTTGGGTTCCAGCCTCCATCAGGAGAAGGTGACCCAATGAATCAAATTGGCAAGGCCTTGGAGCAACTTGGCAAGATGATGAGCGCTGGCTCTGATGGTTCTGTTAATTGGCTCGCGGTCTCTGATATTGCAAAACAAGCAATTGATGCACAAGGTGATGTGCTTCCAACTATGCATGAATCCAGCTCTACCCAAACAGCGGGAAGAACTGTTGATTTGTGGTTAGACCAAGTTATGGGGCTTCCATCCATTGGTCTAGACCTAGAATCTTGGTCTAGAAAAAACTTTGTTGATAACACAATAGATTCATGGAAGCTTTTGTCAGATCCCGTGTTGCGCAGAATGACTGACTCGATGACCTCAATGATGCCTGGCAGCGAAGCACTTCCCCAAGAAGTGGCAGCAATGGCAGCACCCATGATGAACATGCTTAAGAGTATTTCTGGAGCAATGGTTGGCATGCAAGTTGGTCAATCGCTTGCCGCTTTGGCAAGCGATGTAATGGGAGCCTCTGATATCGGAATTCTTTTAACAAAAAAACCAAGAGCGGCCTTGTTGGTTCAACGATGCACTAGTTATGCCAATGAAATTAGTGTCGAACAAGAACAGACTTTGCTGCACTTGGCTGCCAGAGAAGTTGCACGCCAAAGATTGTTCTCATCCATTGACTGGTTGAGTGGAGCTATCACCACTAGCGTTGAAATACACGCAGCTGGCATGCAGGTGGATACTCAACGCTTGCAACAAGCATTACAAGAAGTTGATCCAACAAATCCAGAAGCGCTCGCGCGAGCTCTTGAAGGCGGAGTGCTAACCCCAATTCTCACTCCAGAACAACAGGCAGCACTTATTAGACTCGAAAACTTATTAGCTTTAATTGAAGGGTGGACAGAGATGGTGGTGAAGGCTGCCACTGAATCCAAACTTGCTGCTTACCCAGCCTTGGCTGAATCCATGCGCAGGCGCAGAGCTACTGGAGGACCGGCAGAGAATGCATTCGCGGCACTTGTTGGTCTAGAAATTCGACCAAAGCGAATGCGTGCCGCATTCGAATTTTGGCAGACTTTAACGAACTTGGTTGGTCATCAAAAACGTGAACTAGTTTGGAACAATTTAGAACTTATGCCACAGAATGATGATCTAGATAACCCAGTTGAATTTGCACAGCAGGTAGCAAGACAACTTTAAAAAGTATCTGCGTGTGCCATACCCTCAAGAAAAGCCTCTGCCTCTGGGACCTTAGGGTGCCTATTAACCAATTCTTGGAACTGAATTGAATGATCGTGGTGCAATAAGTGGGCCAATTCGTGCAGTAAGACGACTTCGATTACATACTGTGGAGCAGTAGCAAGTCTTTTTGACATACGAATTGTGCGATCAACCGAAGTACAAGAACCGTGTAATGATTTTTGTCTACTTGACCACGTGACAGATGTTGGTGAAACACTTCCTATTTCAGGCTGCAAATAGGAATTAATCAACTCAGCACTTAACGCTACTAATTCTGCATCACCAACAGCACCCTCAGCTTTTATTACTCGTGAAGTTAATTCAGCAATGTGTGTATCAATTTCCTTGCGTGACATTCTCGCTGGAACAGAGATCACTAATCTTCCAGATTCGCGCCAGGCGGCAACTGACCTGGAGCGCTTCTTGCTTCGACGAACTTCAACAACTTCTTGAACATCAGATGGTGCAAACTCCAACTGACCTTCGAAATTTCTTGGCGCCATGCCTTAAAAGGTAGGCCAAAACCTTACGATTACCTGGTTATTCGAAATATATTTTCTTTCCACACTAGATATGCTCAAAAAGTCCTGCTCAACTGGTGGTTCTTAAATCCTGATACACAAAAAAGACGCTCTGTACACATGTTTACCCACACCCTATGGGCAGTATTTCCAAGGAAGTACCCATCTTCTCCACAAACTTATCCACAACTGCCTTTGACTCAACTTAGCTACGGACCTACCTTGCGCTTGGGTTCGGTGAGATAACGGATCTGGCATCAGCAAGGGGAAGGCTGGTGGCAGATTGCGAGACTCGCCGAACCCGCCTTTTCCCCTTTAATGATAAGCGTTTTCATTAATTTTTCTTCGGCGTGGCAGCACTCCCACTAACCCAAACCAGCCTTTTTTGAGCGTATCGTGAGCGTGCTCCGTAAGGGCGAAAAGAGGAGGAGAGGCATCATGGCTGACTCATACACAGGCGAGGCCTACTGCGTTAAGTGCAAGGCGAAGCGTGAATTCACCGGCACCATCGAAGTAACCAACGGACGTCGTTTCGCAAAGGGCATCTGCCCTACGTGCGGCACCAAGGTAACCAGAATTCTTGGTAAGGCATAACACCTAAGAAATCTTCTACGAGCCCACAATCGCAAGATTGTGGGCTCGTTGGTTTGTGGATAGTTTTTCCAATCTTTTTTTATTTGGATCAAACTTTGCCAGATGGAACCACTATCAAAAGTTCGATTGAGAAATGGGGTGGCAACAGCCCTAAGAAGTAGTAGCTGCATTCAAGTTGATCTTGACCCAAAGCATGCAGTTTTGCTATCTGGGGATGTAGTTGAAATTCGAAATTTCCTAAATGATCTAGATGGTCGATATCAAGTTCAAGCACTTATCAAAAAGTATGGATTTGCTGATGAATTCTTAGATTTAATGGAAAGGCGTGGTTTATTAACTTGTGAGTTGATCAACACGGATTCACTTCAAGGTTTAACTCAACTTCAAAGATCAAATCTGATCACATCAGCAACTTGTCAAACTGCTGCAACTGGCGATGCAGCGATTGGACCAAATTACTTGAAAAACTTAAGTGATGGTTATGTTTGGATAAATGGTGTTGGCCCAGTTGCAGGACAGTTATCAATATTTTTGGCCCAAGCCCAAATAGGGCGGTTAAAAATTGACCTTTTGAACTCTTTCCAATTTAAGGATCTTCCGATCTGGATTAGACGAACCGGTGGAGATCCAGTTGGGATCTTTGTCGACGAATTGGAACGTGCCTCAAGTCGTATCCAGTTGAATCAGCCAAAGGGTTTAGCCAATCCTGATCTAGCGATACTCACCGATGACCCATTTCGAGATCCAGCAAGCACGGATTCTTTTATGAACCGACAAATTCCGCACTTATTCGTGGATGTTCTCGCATCTCACGCAGTCGTAGGACCTCTAGTTCTTCCTGGGATTAGTGCTTGTTTGAATTGTATTGAGCAAAAATTTTTGATGTCAGATCAAGCATGGCCAAGCATGCGTGAGATTTTAGGTCCAAAGACCCACATTGAAATAGATAACCTCTTGATGACATTGTCTGCAAGTTTTGCTGCCAACATCATCGTGGGTTTAATCACATCAAAGAACTTTGAAAGGTCGGCACTTATAAATTCACAGTGGAGATTCTCACTACCTGGTCCCAGCTTGGAAGTGGTTCGGTTTGAACCTGACCCAACATGTCATTGTCAATGGGGGCTTTCGGTTGCCGCATGAATTACAACTAGCGGGAATGACTAAATCCCCCGAGAATCGCCCCATGTCAGACATTCCTCGTCGCAAAGTAACCAGGACTGCCAAATTGGCTTCACTGCCACTTGGTGCTATCGGTAGGGCTGCTTCTGGCTTTGGGAAAAGAATGACTGGCAGCTCAGCTGAAGAAGTTGCCTCGGCAAACCAAACCAAGACTGCTGAACAGCTATTTAAGGTGTTAGGTGAACTCAAAGGCGGTGCCATGAAAATTGGCCAGGCATTATCTGTTTTGGAATCTGCTTTTCCAGAAGGTGTTGCAGCCCCTTACCGCGCATCTCTTACTAAGTTACAAGATTCAGCACCACCAATGTCTTTTGACCGGGTCAATGAAGTGATGATTGAAGAATTTGGCACAAACTGGACAGAGCGTTTTCAGCACTTTTCAGAGCAGCCAGCTGCTGCTGCATCTTTAGGCCAAGTTCATAAAGCCATCTCAAAAGATGGGCGTGAGGTTGCAGTAAAGATTCAATACCCCGGCGCAGATAAAGCACTCTTAAATGACTTTGAACAAGCAGTTCGATTTAGTCGAATAGCACAACCAATCGCTCCTGGTTTAGATTTCAAATCATTAATGAATGAAATGCGAGTTCTGCTCTCTGAAGAATTAGATTATTTCCGAGAGGCTGGTGCCCAAAGAGTTTTTGCAAATAGCTACGAAGGTGATGTTGATGTAAAGATTCCACACATTCTTTCGGCCACAAAGCATGTATTAATCAGTGAATGGTTAGAAGGAACACCTCTTTCCCAAATAATTGAAAATGGAACTAAATCTGAACGCGACCGTGCTGGAAGCTTGTATCAAACTTTCTTGCTTTCTGGGCCAACTCGAGTTGGCATGATGCATGCTGACCCCCATCCAGGTAACTTCCGGATGACTGCAGATAACAAGCTTGGTGTACTTGATTTTGGTGCAGTCGCTCGCCTGCCGAATGGATTCCCACCAGCTATGGGCGGGTTGTTGGCAATTGCAATGACCGGTGATGCGGATGCGGTTATTGATGTGATGCGGGCTGAGAACTTTATTTTGCCAAACGTAGATATTTCACCAACAGCCGTTCTAGATTATTTAGCCCCATTTACTGAACCTGCTCAAGTACCAAAATTCCAATTTACTAGAGATTGGATGCGCGAACAGTTCTCTCGAGTAAATGACCCCCGCAATCCCGACTTCTCTACCGGCCTCAAGATGAATCTCCCACCTCAATATGTTTTGGTTCACAGAGTTTGGTTGGGGTGCTTGGGGGTGTTAAGCCAACTTAATGCAGAAGTTGCGGTCCGAGCAGAAATTGAAAGGTCTATGCCAGGGTTTAAAACTTATTTTGAGAACAAAGAGTCAATATCCGCTTTGTAGTTTTCTAACTTAATGCTTGTAATTCCAGAAACGCCAATTTGGTATGCAACACCAATTCCCTCACATTCTGCGATGGCTCTCAAAGTTGTATCGGTTAGTATCAAGAATTCTGGAATCTCTTCCAATTGAGCCTGGGACTTTCTCCAATTTAGCAATTGTTGCCAGAGGTCTAATTTCACATGTGGGGCACAACCATCACAGCGCATTGAGACTTTTTCGGTAGTAGTTACCAAGGACTTACTGCAAAAACGACACTTAGCTGGTTTGATAACCAAAACTTCCTTATCAGCCTTAACCAACGCTTTAGTAACCGTTGAGGTATTTGTGTCGATATCAATACCAGAATCAGCGCTAATGACAGACAGGAACTCTGAAGGACCTCTGTCGCGAGTGTAGGAAATACGAACCTGATCAGCTGCTCTCGTTAGGGCAACATAAAACAAGCGACGCTCCTCTGCTATCGCTGCTTCTTCGACTTGAATGCCGAAAGGTTGGTATGGCAGTAACTGATCAGAAAGACCAGCAATTGCCACCGCCTTCCATTCCAAACCTTTTGCGGAATGAATTGTCATAAGATCAACGCCACCTGAGGCTGAATTTGTGCTGGCAGTAATTCCTATTCCTCTCAAGGCATTTTCAATGAGTGGTAATTGTGCATTGAGCCTAGTTAGAACGGCAATTTCATTGGCTGCCAAGCCAGAACCAATCAATTGTGAAATCCAAGTGGCAATTTCGTTTGCTTCTGTTCTTTGATCAAAGGCGGACTTGATTTCTACTTTACCCACAATGTTCCGTTGACTCACTGTTGGAATCTCAGCAAAACTATTTGCGGCATGCACAATCGCTGGCGCAGATCGATATGTTCTTGTTAATTTAGCTATAGTTGCATTTGGAAAGCGAGCTTCAAGTTGAGTCAAAAAACTAGAATTTGCTCCCGCAAAACCATAAATAGCCTGCCCTGGATCCCCAACCACACACACCGAATCTCTATCTCCCCACCATTGATTTAAAAGATGCTGCTGAGCTGGTGAAATGTCTTGGAATTCATCAACTGTGAAATGCTGGTAGCGATCATGAAAGGATCTGGTAATTCTGGGTTGATCTTCCAATAATGCTGCTGCCAACAAGACGATGTCTGACAAGTCGCATTGGTGTGAGCTTGAGAGTAACTCGTCATAAGTTTGCATAATCTCAGCAATCTTCGTGGCTGCAATTTGGGCAGTGATTGATCTTCCACTGCTTACTTCTGAATAGTTTTGAACTGAGTGGCGCATGGCTTTCGTCCACGAAATTTCATTTGATAAATCACGAATCATCGGTTTTTCGATCGGCACATGATGTCTTTGCATAGCTTGCGTTAAGAATGCCTCAGCATTTTCAGCAACCTTTGGGGGCTGATCTCCAAAAGCTTGTGGCCAAAAATGTTGAACCATGGCTAGTGCAGAAGCGTGCAATGTCCTAACTGAGACACCATCAATACCCAGACGCTGTAATCGAAGTTTCATTTCATGGGCTGCTCTGACCGTAAAAGTCACTGCCATAGTTTGATCAGCTTGATGAGCACCGCTGGTAACAGCATTCGCAATTCGATGTGTGATGGCGCGAGTCTTGCCAGTTCCTGCGCCAGCGAGCACGATTACTGGTCCATCTAACGCAGTAGCAACTGCTTGCTGCTCTGGATCAAGGTCGGCTAGTAACTCGGTCATTGGGCGAGAGTAATCCTCGCCAGGGACTAGTTGGAAACTTGCTCTAAGCCTTTAGGTGCCAGCAGTTGATATCCAATGGCAGCAACCAGTGCCCCCAAAATTGGGCCCAGAATCCATACGTAGGCATTTTGGAACTCTCCCATTGCTAGCGCTGGACCAAGCCATCTGGCTGGGTTCATAGCTGCTCCAGTCAGTGGTCCTGCAAAAAAGATATCGGCCACGATTATCAAAGCTATTGGGAAACCGCCAACAATTGCAAAACTTCCCCCTCGATCAACGGCGACTGCAATTATCGTAATTGCCAAGAAAAAGCTTGCCACAAATTCAATAACTAGTGCCTGACTAGTACTTATTTGGGAGCTAACTGCAGGAAGTCCCGCACCATCTTTATAAATACTCCTCAGGAAAAATGCTGCAGTAGTTCCACCTAGTACTTGTGCTGGAATGTAAATTACTAAATCTTTTGCGGAAATGCGTTTCAAGTAAAAGAGCGCAAGCGATACTGCAGGATTAAAGTGCGCCCCTGAGATGTGGGCAAATGCGCTGATACCTACAAAAATTGCAAATCCGTGAGCCAAAGCTACTGCAACTATTTCATGATCATTCAGGATCGCCCCTGCACCTAGGGTGATTAAGAGAAAGACTCCTAAAAACTCGGCAACTGCCTTGGCATAAATTGTTTGCATTGACGGAACAATAGATTAGAAGCTAGCAAAAAGTGCTCAATTTCAGAAAATCCCTTAGGCTCGCGCTATGAGTATCACTATGTACAGCACCCAATGGTGTGGATACTGCCAGCGCCTTAAGGGGCAGATGGATCGAGCAGGCATTGAATATGTCGAGATAGATATTGAGCACTCCCCAGAACATGCAGCAATCGTGGAGCAAGCCAATGGTGGGAATCAAACTGTCCCGACAATTGTTTTGCCTAACGGCGTAACGCTTACTAATCCTTCAATCCATCAACTTCAAGAAGCCTTAGGGTCTTAACCATTCACCAGGCAGTGCCGATCCAAACCATTCTTCAATTAACTGTCTAGCAATTGAGATGCTGGGGGGAAGTTGCAATCTACCTTCCTCGCAATCAAACTTCATTTCATCTCTGGTGTACCAACGCACTTCAACTATCTCAATTCCATCTGGCACAGACTCTTGACTTTGGATTTTAACTTGATAACCCAGCATCAATGATGCTGGGAATGGCCAAACTTGAGATCCACGATATGAAATATCTGACAGCTGCACGGAAATACCGGACTCTTCTTTAAGTTCTCGAATTAAGGCCATCTCAGCTGATTCTCCAGCCTCTACAAATCCGGCGAATGTTGAGAAGGAACTTTCAGCCCATTCTGCTCTGCGACCAATCAGCGCACGATCATCTTTATCAACGATTAAAGCAATAACTGCAGGATCACTTCTTGGATGCTGCACTTGTTTGCATTTAGCACAGGTTCGACTCCAGCCAGCATTTGTAACTGTAGTTGCTCCACCACAGACTGGACAAAATGTAGCCCGTGCATGCCAATTCGCTAAAGCAACCGCTGTAGCCATTAGAGCGACATCACGATCATTAAGTTTTGCGCCAAGGGATCTCAAGTCCCGCCAAGAGTCATCTACAGGTTTTTCAACAAGCACTGCTGCATAAGAGTTTCCATCTAGATCAGTTCCTAAATCAATCTTTAACGAATTAGCATCAAAATTTTGTAGATTGTGAAACTTTAATTCTGCCCCATTCAGCTCAACCCGAAAATCCCTTAGTTCGATGGCTTTAATATTTGGGGACGCTAGAACTTGGCTCCACTGCAGATCGGTGAATGTTTCACGATTACGCCGTTGGATAGCAGAGCGAGACAGGGTAAGGGAGGTCAGTAAAGGCTCAAATTTCATTTGGGAGAGCCTAACCCAACAAAATTGGTTATGTTTAGTGGGTAACTAAAACTTAGGTGGGAACATGCAGGTTGCAACATGGAATATCTTGCATGGAATCAACTTGCAGGCCCCTCCAATTCAACCTGGCAAAGCGGTAGTAGATCTAGAAGGCCTAGTTTCAGCGGCGAAGTCAATAGCCGCAGATGTCTTGGCAGTGCAAGAAGTCGATCAACACCAGCCTAGAAGTAATCATGTTGATCAAGCACAGATCATTTCGCAACACAGTGACTTGCCAAACTATAAGTTTGCAGCAACACTTATAGGGGATCCAGATAAAGGTAAAAAGGGTTGGATTGATGCCCGGAATAGCTCTACCCAAGATCTAGAAAATCCAGAATATAGTAAATATGGCGTTGCGCTTTTTTCTAAGTATCCAGTCTTGCAATGGTATCAACTACACCTGCGCGGAGGCAGATTTGGATTCTTCTTACCTTTTCCAAAAGAAGGTGGTGGATTTAGACTCATGAAGATTGATGATGAGCCTCGAGTGGTCTTGGCTGCCAAGATTCAAACACCACTGGGAAATATTTTGGTAGCTACAACGCATCTATCATTCCAGCCCTTTAGAAACATCACTCAATTTAGAGAAACCAAGAAATGGTTAGGGCAGTTTCAAGAACCTAAAGTCTTGTTAGGGGATTTTAATCTCCCCCATTGGCTAATAAAGATTTTGACTGCTTGGCGTCTTGGTAAAAAACTGCCAACTTTTCCAGATATAAATCCACGCGTGCAATTTGATCACATCTTATGCACTCGGCAACTTTCTATTGCTAATGAAAGTACTACCAAGATGGCAGTTGGAGATCACTTACTATTACAAGCAGACATTAGGCAGTAACTTGCTTTAGTAGCTCCAGGATCTCACTTTTTGTCAGGAGATTTTCTGCAGGTAATTCATCCAAGGATGGTAAGAAAACAAAAATTGCTTTGATTTGTTCAAGTGGGAAACTGTGAGCATAACTCCAGGCCAATCTATAAAGTGATAATTGCAAGTCATCAACAGCACCAGGCTTGCCAGACTTCCAGTCAACTAAGAGTATTTCGTCTTTCTCTTTGAATACGGCATCTACTCGACCAGGAACCAAGAAATGATCAAGTGGCAACTGAAAACCCCATTCGATGGCCACTGGAGCTAGTTGGGCAAATCTAGATTTCTCAAATGCGATGAAGGATTCAGCTATTACCTCATCTGTTTGAAATTCAGTATTGTCATTAAGTTCGTCAAGGCTGATTAAGGCTGGATCTTTGTAGAATCTTTCAATTTTTGCATGTAAGTTCGTACCTCTAATGGCAGCCCTTGATGGTTTGGAGGGCATTGGTCTTATCAAGGATTGGGCCAGAACTTCAGGACTTCTAATGGCTGTGACCAATCTTGACGCTGTGAGCATGGCAGGGATTGAAACTGGTACAGAAGCAATAGGCTCACGCAAAACCCAATTTATAGCCTGGTCCCACCGTTCAACCAAGAGTTTTTCCTGATCGCTTAATCCAGCACCTAACTGGTTTATTTCTGGCTTAGCTTGTTGCACAGCACCAGCCACTTCTCTAACTATCTTTTGATACTGAGTCTCGTTTTTTGTTCGATATTCATCTGTGGTTACTAGATGAGGATTTGCATCTAGTCTCTCAGGCACTGGAGCTACTTGCAAGATCTCTGTTGCAGTCAATGCAATTTCATTGTAAAAATCTGAAGGCCCTCGCGCTTTCAATTGGGTGCTGCCCCACCAATGTGCAGATACCATCACAGTTTGTTCAGCCCTAGTTAGTGCGACATAAGCCAAACGCAGCTCCTCAGACTCACTGAACTCTTTATTGGCTATCGCAAATTGCGCGAATGACTCATTGGTTGCCTTTGGATCTTGTGGAAGTGAGTCACTGTCTCCACGAAGTGCATGTGGCAAAGAATCACAAACGGAAGTAAACCGAGGACGGCTATTACTTGTAGGAAAAACATTTTTGGCCATAGCTGGGATAAACACATGTGGCCACTCCAGCCCTTTGGCCCGGTGAATTGTTAAAAGTTGCACAGCATTTGGCGGAATTGGCACTTCTATGGCTGGTGCTGAACTAAAACGCCTAGCCATTTTGATCCAGGACAATAAGCCCGCAACTGTGGGATCGTCTGCAGAATCGCTCCAGGATTGAACTAGATCAATGAATGCTTCGAGCACTCCAGATCGACGTGCATTAATGCTTTGGGTGTTTGCATAAACCTCGATGTCTAATCCCAAAACGTGCACAGCTCGCCAGACTGCATCAATTGCGTCAGAGGTAGTTCTCATAAATTGGATCTCTCGCGCAAGTTTGTTAAAGCGCTGCTTAGCTTCACTCGAATAATCAAGATTGCCTAAATCAAAAAGTGCGTCACTTAGGCTTGCCTGAACTAACTCATCTAATCCTGATAGTGCCGGTGGGTGTTCTGGAATTCGTTGGATTCCTCTGGCTAATTCGCGAGCACGCTCACCAAGTAGGTTTAAATCTCTATCACCAATGTTTACTCTCGGCGAAATTAACAAGCGCGCTAGCGCCGAACCTGCTAGCGGATCATGGGCAGCCTCTATGAGCGAGAGGATTTCAACTGCTTCTGGAGTTCTGGAGATCGTTTCAACTCCAACAAGTGTTGCTGGAATTCCTAAAGTAACCAAACTATTGTGAATAGCAAGCAGCGTGGAAGTTGTCCTGCCAAGAACTGCAATTGATTCAGGTTTAGCTCCAAGTTCAACAAGATTGGAAATCTCCTTGGTAACTTGCCTGATCTCCTCCTGCTCAGTTTCATATAGTCCAACTCGGACTTTACCTGCATCGAGGTCTAGATTTGCTTGGACTAATTCAGCTGATCCCTTATGTTGATTGCGTATTGATTGAATTAGATTATTTGCAGCAGTCAAGATTAATTGACCTGATCGGTAATTATTTCGTAAAGTTAGAGTTGATGCACTAGACCCATCAGACTTCTTAAACAAATTCGGAAATGATCTTGTTGTATTTGCAGATGCACCTCGCCACGAATAAATCGATTGAAGTGGATCTCCAACTGCAGTTACTGGGTGCCCTTGCCCAAAGCAAGTTAATAGCAACTCTTGTTGTGCTACTGAAGTATCTTGGTATTCATCTAGCAAGACCACTTGATACTTTGCTTTAAGCGTGATCGCAATATCTGGTATTGATTGGAGAAGCAAATGTGCCCACCGCATTTGATCAGCAAAATCTAGAGCACCTGCCTTGAGTTTTTGATCTCTAAATTCATCAACTAGTAGCAATAATTCAGCACGTTGAGTGGCAACTGTAATGGCTCTGCGAATACTCTCATTATTGTTTATGCTGTTTTGCAGCTCCAAAATCCAGTCGTGATCAAAATCTTTAACCACGTCAGGCCCTAATAAATGTTCAGCCAAAAGATCATCCATTGCTAGAACCATCTCAACCAATCGCGCACTTGAGTAATCAAGTGTTTTAAGCGAGTGTTTTGTGTGACTTATCACCTTGAAAGCAAGTGCTGCTCGTGCCGATTCAGATAAAGTTTTGTGGTCTGGTTCAATTGCAATTGCCGCGCCATAATCAATAAGCAGTTGTCGTGCAAATGAATGATAAGTTGAAATTGTTGGTAACTCTTCTCGGTACTTCTCGCCAAGCGATCTTGCGATTCTTTCATTTAATTGCCCAGCAGCCTTATTCGTGAAAGTTAGCCCCAAGACAGATGCTGGGTCTACCTGGTTTGATTCAATCAAATACTTAACTCTTTGACTCATAACTTCAGTTTTACCGGTACCAGCCCCCGCAATGATGGCTACTGGCTCAAGTGGATGTTCAATTGCTGTTACTTGTTCTGCACTTAAGAATCTTTTCTCAACTAGTTTTTTCATGAAACGGCCTGTTCACCCTCAACAACCGCTGGACAAACTGCCTTAACTTTACAGTTTCGACAATGCGCTCCGGGTCTTGCCGGTAAATCTTCATTAATCATCCGAGATTTACCATCCCGCAACTGCTCAAATAGCCATTGAGGGTCTTCTAAATCTGCAGCAAAATTTTCTGATGCTTTTTGATCAGATTTTCGAGCCCGAAGCTGAATCAGCGCTGCCGAAACTCGAGCGCTCCCAGGGTTCAAAACTGGATGATTAGCGACTGCAAGTTGATAGACCCCTAACTGAGTGTGTTCAAGCAGTTCTTTCTTGGAAGGTGCAGAGTTTGATGTCTTGAAATCAATGATATTTAGGCTTCCATCCATACTTTTTTCGACGAGATCTATTCTGCCAATCAGAATAATCTGATCCTCTTCGAGAAGTACATTAAAAGATTGCTCGCCGCTAATAAACATATCTCTTCTAGGCTCTAACCATTCAAATAATGCTTGCACCATCCCTTCAGCTTCTATTAGTTGAATGTTTGATTGCCACTGTGAATCAAATGCTTTGGTAGGCCAAATATCCCTCAGAAAATTCAATGAATCCATCAAGGACATATTTTTGGTTGAGATGTTTTCCGCAATCTGGTGAATTACAGAACCAATTACAGCGCTTACATTTGTTGCATCTTTAATTTGTAATTTTCTTTCAAAAAACCATTGAGTTGGGCAGCGAGTAATACTTTCTAGAGCAGACCCACTAATACTTGTTGGAATATCAGGGTCAAAAAGTGGCTGATCTGATTTCGTCAGTTGTGGTACAAACCACCAATTCTGTGGGTCGGCCCCTGAGACAACCGAATTCTTCGATTTGGCTAGATATGAAAGTCTGGATACAGCAGCTGCTTTAAGTTCACCACTGGATTGAGGATCGACTGCTGCTGCACGAAGTTGAGCGATTAAACCGTTGGGAGTTAACAAAGATGGGGCTAATTCATTGACGGTATCTGGTAGTTCGAAATCAAACAGTAAGGATGACGGAGACAGACCTACTTCATTTTCTGAATCAACTACGCAAATTAGTGCAGAGTTTTTAGTGGCAGATAGTGCTGCTGCTGCCAACCTGCGTTCTTCTGCGACTCTAAGACGCTGACCATGCGCATCCCGAGCTTGAATCAATGACTCACGTACGTTAGCCGCAGGCCAAACCCCATCTTGTAAATCAACGATAAATACAAGCTCCCATTGTCGGCCACGTGCCTTATGTGCTGTGCAAATAGTGACACCATCTTGTACACGCTGAACCAAAACGTCTGCAGCAGAGTCTTGATTTAAAACTTCAGTAATAAAGTCTGTAACACTTTGGGTACCTTTAAAATCACGATCTGCTCTATCGGCGGCATCAAATAGTGCAACTATTGCATCCAACTCAATATCAGCTCTACGCGCAGCTGCACTTTGGCCTAGACTTAATTGCAAAAGCCGATCAGGCCAAGAATTCTGATAATCATTCAAATCAAATCCAAAAAGTTCTGCACTTTTCACATCTACTTTTCCAGACCAAGCCGACCAAAGCACTTCTGCTACGGATACTTTTTTGTCTAGTCTTGCCTTGATTGAGTGAAGCAAAGCGCCAGCGTGCCTAAGTACCATAGTTTTCTCATGGTTCTCCACTTGTAGTAATAACTTAGGGCTAATTACTGCTTCCAAAATTAGTTCATCGGTTGTCCCTTGCAGAGTTGAATTTCTCAATACTGTACTAGCTGACCGAAGTTGTGAATTGCTAGCTTGTATGACCGGCGAGAGTAAGAATTGCCTTAGCTCCCCTGCCCCAATTTGTTCTTTTGACTTGAGTTTTATAGCCAGCTGAACTGCCCCTAATAAAGCGCTTACTGAACTGTTGTTACCTAGTGCTGAGTTATCAGCCGAATACTCGACGTCAATCCCAGCATCTGCTAGCCGGCGTTTTATTAATTTCAAAGTGTCGTAGGAGCGCCCAATTACGGCCATTTTTGAGTAAGGGAGTCCAGTTTCGCTGTGAGCTCGAATAATTCGATCCAAAATTAGGGAATCTCGTATGGCAGGGGTGGCGGAAACTTCAAAGTTTAGTTCTGATTTGGGAGCATGATCGGAGATTGTGGGTGCTCTTAAAGCTTGTTGTTCTTGAGAAGAAATATCAAGAGATACCAAAGATGGCAAAAACTTTGAGATTCCAGTTTGGATCCCATAACCGAATCTATGAATGATATTTAAGAGGTGGACTTGCGGATTAATTCTGTCCTTGAATTCTTTTGTTATATCAAGACCTGCACCCCTAAATCCCAATACTGCTTGATCAGGGTTTGAAGTGGTAAATGAATATTGTGCCTGGCCAATTAAAGCGAATAAAAGATTTAATTGGCTTAAATCAAGATCATGAAGGTCATCTAGCAGAATGGCTTTTGGGCTAAAGTTTTTTATCGCTGAAAAGTCTGGTAATTCAAATGCCAAAGCCGCTTCATTTGCAGCTTCTACATAGTCATAATTACCATGAGTTGAATTCTCCACCAGGAATTTGGTCACAAATTCTTGAATAGGTTCTTCTATCTCTGGATTATTCAAGTTCGTAATTTGTAACTCACTAGCATTAGATCTAAAATTTGCAAGCCATCTTCGAAGATCTGCAGCAAAGACTTTTGTTTGGACAAGCTTCTCAAACTTTTTTGGCCAAGTAATCTCCCCGGATGCGATCATCTGTTTTATCCGGAGTTCTTGGCCAGGACCAGTTAGCATCCTTATCTCTCGTCTTGCATTTTGGTCTTGGGCTGCTAAAAGCCTCAAAATTGCAAATGCGATGCTAGCTAGAGTTTGAACTCGAGGCGTTTTTGTTGGATCTATTTCGATTAACCGATCCCTGATCAAGTTAGCTGACTGTCTTGAACTAGAAACAACCCATACATTTTCTGAGCCAAATACTGATACAGCTTTTTGTGTCGCTACAACAAGTGTTTGGGTTCGACCAGATCCAGAAGCACCCATTAATAGGTGGTGCCCAGACACTTCACTAACTGACTTGACCTGCTCGGGTGTTAAATCAATTTCTGGCCGTGCCTGCGCCTCGAGTCGAAGTTTTGGTGACATTGGGCAATTGTGCCTAAGAACGCTGACAGTGGCTGGGCTTTAAGCAAAGCATGGCATTATCTGCGTGTGAGCAACCAAAAAGAGCGGGTTCGTAGGCCGCTAGACGTAGCTCGACTGATGGTCGTAATAGCTTTTGGGTCAATAATCTTTGCTTCCGGTTGGTTGGCGGCTTCTACTACATCGGCACTTGATACAGATATTTTGCAGGCTACTAGTTTGCTACCAAGCTTTTTGGTTATCACCATTTCCGCGATAAGTGGTTTTTTAGCGCTGCTGTTACCAATCGGACTTGTCTTCGTTGGACTGGTGGAGCGAAAAATTCGGTTAGTTTTGGATGCACTATTGGGCGCCCTGTTAACAATTTTATTGATTATCGCATCAAACTCATACATCTATGGTTCAAGCAGTAATCAACTGATTTTAACTTTGGCTGGAACAAATACGCTCGAGAATTCAAATCCGTTAAGCGCCTTACTGGCAGCTACCGTTGCTTTGAGTGTGGTGTTGCGTTTCTCAGAGCGAAAACCTTGGTCCTATCTAACTGTGACAGTTATTGTTATCTTGAGTTGGTCAAGTGTCGTTGCTGGCGCTAGCACATTAGTAGCGCAAATTTTAAGCATAAGCATTGGCTGGGCAGCAGGCCTACTAGTGAGAGTGATACTAGGAACGCCTTCCACTAGGCCAAGTTCTGGTCTGGTGTTAAGAGAGCTTAACGAAGCTAATTTCCAAGTAAGCCAATTGCAACCTATTACTAATACTCAATACCTAGCCACTAGTGATAGTGGTGTCATGCTGCATGTCAACATATTGGACCGAGACTCAGACCGCGCAGGATTTCTAGGCACGCTCTGGCGAACTTTGCGGCTGCGTGGAATTGACTCAGGTTCAGGCCTGTCCATGCGTGCTCGAGCTGAACGCTTAATGCTATCTAATCTATCTGCTCAAAAGGCAGCAGTTAAAACTGCAGATGTTTTGGCAATTCGTGAAGTCACTCCCGATGCGATCATGGTTGTCAGAGAAGTCGATACTGGAATCCATTTAAGTGAATCTGGACTGGTTGGCCCAGATCTAGCAACTGCATTGGATGGCGTTTGGGCTACTTTGGCAGCTCTGCACGAACAAAATATCGCTCACCGCAGAGCAAATCTGAGTTCATTTCTTTGGACCGACGGTCAAGTCAGCGTTACTAATTTGGATACAGCTGTGGTTGCAGCATCAGACTTACTCATGGCCCTCGATGTGGCTGAGTTATTGCTGGCAACCACTCATGTAGTAGGTGCAGCACAAGCGGTGGCACTAGCTAAAAAATACAACACCCCAACAAAAGTTGATTATGCCAGTCGAGTGTTACAACCAATAGCGATGAGTTCAGAAAGTAGAACAAACCTAAGAACTCACAAGAGTAGTTTACCATCACTGAGATCTGAGTTAACAAAGTTTGGAATTGGTTCAGATGGTGAAACGATAAATTTAGAAAGACTAAAGCCTCGATCAATTATTTTATTAATTATCTCAGTTTTTGCAGGTTACACCGTTATTACCCAGATCGTAAATGTGAACATAAATGAGATATTTGCTGATGCAGATTTTGGTTGGGCAGCAATTGCGGTAGGCCTAAGTGCACTGACCTATCTTGGGGCCACCATTACATTGCATTCGTTGGTCACATCACCAGTGTCATGGCTTAGAACTTATCTCGCCCAATTGGCTGCAGCCTTTTTAACGCTGGTAACTCCGCCAGCTGTTGGGACAGTTGCCATGAATGTTCGCTACTTGCAACGAAGTGGAATAAATCCAGCTGCCGCTGCAGCCACAGTCGCAATGAGTCAGGTAGCTATGTTTGGCTCACACTTATTAATGTTGCTCTTTGTTGGTGTAACAGCAGGAACAACATCAGAACTGAATTTCGAACCACCAAAGTGGTTAACATTTTTCATAGTTCTACTTGCCTTCATTGTTATCTTGGTAGTAAGCATTCCTTTTGGTAGAGACTGGCTCTTGGAAAGATCTGCAGAATTTAGAAAACAAATGATGCCTGCATTAAACCAACTTGTAACCCAACCAAGAAAGTTAATTTCAGCCGCATTTGGTGCGACTTTTATGAACTCTGCTTACATTCTTTGCTTGTTTGCTTGCATCAGAGCCTTTGGCAATGACACTGAGTTAATAACGGTCGCCTTTATTTATTTAGCTGGTGCCACATTGGGCTCACTTGCACCAACACCTGGAGGGCTTGGTGCTGTTGAAGCGGTGCTAGTTGCAGCCCTAACTGCTGGAGGGCTTCCTGCCACAATCGCAATAAGCGCAACGCTGCTTTATCGGGTTGTAACATTTTGGTTGCCAATGCTGCCTGGTTGGATAAGTTTTGGTTATCTTGGCCGTAAAGGGGCTTTGTAGCCATTTTTTGGCTGCTGTCCATAGGAGCGAGTTAAGCCAATAGTCTTAGCCCGTGACTTCAACTTATGGCGAGCCACAAACTCGCAAGCCACGAGAAGAGCGCCGAGCCACTTTATTAGATGCAGCTCGCGACGCATTTGTGGTTCATGGCTATCACGCGGCTTCAATGGAAGAAATTGCAGATCGGGCTGGGGTTTCTAAGCCTGTCTTATACCAACACTTTGAGAGTAAATTAGAACTTTACTTAGCACTTCTTGATCAAGGTTGCGGAACACTTCTTGATCGAATCAAAAGTGCCTTAGGCTCCACAACCGACAATAGGCAAAGACTTAAAGCAACAATTGCCGTTTATTTCGATCTAATTGAAGAACCTGCTAGTGGTATCAAGCTGGTTTACTCTGGAGATTTGATTAATGAACCATCTGTTCGATTTAGAGTTACTAAGGCTGAGCACGACTGTGCAGAATTAGTCGGTAATGTGATTGCTCAAAATACTAAGATCCCAGCTGAGCAATCGTTGATGATTGGTGCTGCACTTACTGGCTTAGCTCAAAATGCTGCACAGCGTTGGGTTGCTTCAGGTGGCGAGAACAAAGAACAAGCTACAAGATTGTTAGCTGCGCTTGCTTGGCGAGGAATTTCATCGTTTCCGCTCAGTGGTGCAACCCCAGAATAGTTTTAAAGAAAGAGGAAAAGATGGAAATTCGAATCGGCGTGCAACATGCAAGTCGCGACTTAATTTTGGAGGTTGACGAAGATGTCACCAAAATCTCGAAGACAATTGCAGACAGCATGACTAAAGGTGATTTACTTGATCTAACTGATGCAAAGGGACGGCGCGTAATTGTGCCCGTAAGTAAGTTGGCATTCATTGAGTTTGGAATACCAAGTGCAACCAAAGTTGGCTTTAATTAAATGAAATTTGCTGATCTTGGCGTTAATGATCAGATCTGTACGGCTCTTGCAAATGCGGGAATAGTAGAAGCGTTTCAGATCCAAGAACTTACCATTCCACTTGCCCTGGAGGGTAAAGACGTAATTGGTCAAGCCAAAACTGGAACTGGTAAAACACTTGGCTTTGGAATTCCATTGCTTATGAAAATTACTCCCCCAGCGGATGAGAAATATCAAAGCCTTGGTATTGCTATGGGCAAACCACAAGCATTAGTAATCGCTCCAACTAGAGAGTTAGGTTTGCAAGTTGCCGATGACTTGGAGCGTGCTAGTGGAACGATGGGACTTCGCATACTTCGGGTTTATGGTGGCAAGTCGTACGAGCCTCAAATAGAAGCTCTGCAATCTGGTGTGGATATTGTGGTTGGCACTCCTGGACGAATTCTGGACCTAGCTAAGCAAAGGCACCTAGATCTAGGTTTTGTTCGGGTGCTGGTTTTAGACGAAGCTGATGAGATGTTAGATATGGGCTTCTTGCCTGATGTTGAAAAAATGGTGTCGTTGCTGCCAGTTTCTCGCCAAACCATGTTGTTCTCGGCGACTATGCCCGGACAGATTATCAATTTAGCTAGACGCTATATGTCTAATCCAACTCACATCAGAGCAGTTAATCCAGATGACAAAGAGAGCTCGACTGTCGATGCTATTGAACAACACGTTTGGCGCGCACATATATTGGATAAGACTGAGTTAGTAGCCAAGGTTTTACAAGCCACTACCTGCACAAAGGCCATCATATTTTGTAAGACCAAACGAGCAGCTCAACGAGTCAGTGACGATCTGACCGAACGAGGCTTTAGCACTGTGGCAGTGCATGGTGATTTAAGTCAGGTAGCTCGCGAAAAATCTCTTGAGCAATTCAAGGCTGATAAGGCCAAAATTTTAGTAGCAACAGATGTTGCTGCTCGAGGTATTGATATTGATGCTGTTTCACACGTCATAAATTTTGAATGCCCTGAAGATGAAAAAGCTTATGTACATCGAATTGGGCGAACAGGGCGAGCTGGAGCTAGTGGTGTAGCTGTTACTTTGGTTGATTGGGCCGACTTAACTCGTTGGTCAAATATAAATACCGCTTTGGGACTTGCGTTTGCAGATCCACTTGAGACTTATTCCAGCAGTGAACATGTTTATGTAGGTTTAGGTATCCCAGCCGGCACTAAAGGCAGACTGAATGCGATGCCACCTGTGGGCACTCCACCAAAATCTTTACCCCCAAAGAAATCAAGTCAGAAATCTAGTAATTCCAACAGCAGTAGTTCTCGACCTAAAGCAGAACGCAACAGACAGCGCACCAACAAGTTTAGAGATGGGCAATGAGCACGCCAAAATCCATGGATTTAAGTAGTGGCTTGATTTATACCAAGGTTAAGACTGATCGATTGGGACATGCGGCTCTCAGAGCAGATGCCAAAGGTAACAAGCGAGGAACAGTTTTGTTAATACATGGATTCACTGGTAGTAAAGAAGATTTCATTCATGTCCTTCCTCTACTAGCAGAGCTTGGCTGGGATTCAATTGCAGTTGACCAGCGAGGATGCCATGAGTCACCTGGGTCAGAAGATGTCTCGGAATACGTGATGGCAACTTATGCCGCTGACATGCAAGCACTTGTCAACTCATTTGATCAACCAGTACACCTACTTGGCCATTCATTTGGTGGGTTAGTAACTCAAGCTGCTGCCAGTATCGGCTGCAATCTTAAATCCTTAACAATTTTTTGTTCGGGACCAGGAGCTATTCCAGGCGAATCTGAGATTTGGTTGAAGGGTTTTATCCAGGATTTACAAAACAGACCAAAGATAGACATTGTGGAAGAGAATTTGCAGTCAATGAGTGGTAATTCTCGTGATGGGTTAAGTACTGAAGTTGAACAATTCCTAAAAACCCGATGGTTAAATACCAAAACTGCAGCGCTACTTGGTAAAGCAGAAATTTTGCTTAATCAGGAGAACCTCACTACCAAGATGCAGCAATTACGTCTTGCAGGGTTACCGATTTTGGTAACTCATGGTGAAAATGATGATGCGTGGCCGATTGCTGAACAGCTGGAGATGGCACACCTCATTGGGGCCGAGTATGTAGTGATCCCAGATTCAGCTCATTCACCAAATGTTGAAAACTATCCCGTTATGGTTGAAATTCTTGATCAGTTTTGGTCTGCAAATTAGATCTTGATGACCTTACAACTATTACCAGGCCAACCATTATCAGTACAAGTGCAGGCACAATCTCTAATGGTGGTTTTTGGCCTGGCCACACCCAAGCAATCAAAATAGCTCCTGGCATCTCTAGCAAAATTGCCAAGCTGATTGTGGTTGCAGATAAACTCCTTAAGGCTAAATTCATCATGGTATGACCCAGCAATTGAGCAATCGCGGTTAATCCAAGAATAAGAATCCAATCGCGTTGTTCAAAGCCTGACAAATCTGAACCTGTAATTAGTGCCAAAACTAATAAGACCACTGCTGCAGCGGAATAAACAATCGTCGTGTAGACGGAAGTTGTAATTCTGGGTCTAACCTGTTGGCCAGTTGCCATATAAGCAGCAGCTAAGACTGCACCTGCTAGTGCTAGTAGATCCCCCAAGAGAGCTCTTGGGTTCAAACTAAAATCTATTCCGGTCAAGATCACGACTCCAACCAGACTTATCGAGATTCCAATCCACTCTTTTCGAGGAGTGCTAACCCCCATCATTCTGGCGATGATCGCTGCCCAAACAACTTGGGTTGCAACTAATGCTGTTGCTGCTGCCACTGAGGTGTATTTCAAGCTAGGGATCCAGGTTGCAAAATGTAATCCTAAAAATAGACCCGCGAGAAGTGATCCCTTTATATCTTTGCGACTTAAATTCTTGAAACCTTCTTTATGTTTCAACCAAGCAACTGGCGCCGTTACTCCAGCTGCAAAAAAACAGCGCCAGAAAGCCATTGCCAGTGCAGGGGCCATGCACGCAGCAATCATTGGTCCTGAAGTAGACACCGCAATAATTGCAATTGATAACGCCATGAGATCGCTGCGGTAATGAGCATTATTCATAGCGTGACCTTAAGGGTTGGATGCTGGGATACTCTTAACCTATGGACCAGCGTGTATTTTTAGCCAGATTGGCAGGAACATCCGTATTCGATCCAAATGGGGATCGAGTAGGTCGTGTTAGGGATGCCGTTATTTCACGGCCTAGCTCAAATAAATCACCAAGGGTTCGTGGTTTAGTTGTGGAATTGCCTCCAAAGCGCAAGATATTCATTCCACTTAGTCGAATAATTGAAATATCTGCGGAACAAGTGGTTAGTACTGGGGTGCTGAATATGCGTCGCCTACAACTACATTCGGATGAAATACTAGGTTTAGCTGACTTGCGTAATACAACGATTGCAATTCAGAACAACCCAATCAAGCAAAAAATTGTGGATTTGGCTATGGGATACGACACTAAATCCAAAGAGTGGTCAATTACCAGCGTATTTGTGAAAGGTATTAACTCTAACTTTATGCGTCGTACAGATAACACTCTAGTTCCTTGGAGTGAAGTTAAATTCGGCGACAAACTTAATTCTTCAACTGAGGCTGAGAACATTGCTCTACAAATTTCCCAAATGCGCGCAGCCGATGCCGCTAAGCACTTACTAACTCTAAATACTGAATTGCGCTGGAGCGTTTCTCAAGACTTAGATGATGAAACTTTGGCAGGAGTAATTGAAGAATTACCAGAAGACGACCGTGTTGCTTTAATTGGTCGACTCGAAGAAACTCGTGCTGTCGATGTTTTAGAAGAAATGGATCCAGATGATGCAGCTGACCTGCTCAGTGAATTACCACCTGAAACAGCGGCTACCTATTTGGAATTGATGGAGCCCGGTGACGCTGAAGATTTAAGAAGATTACTTACTTATGGTGACTACACGGCAGGTGGAATGATGTCATCTGACCCAGTTGTTCTTGCACCAGATGCAACTGTGGCCCAGGCACTCGCAGCCGTGCGTGAAGAAGAAATATCTCCAGCTATGGCTTCTCAGGTTTTTGTTGTGAGACCACCAACTGATACTCCAACTGGAAGGTTTCTTGGAGTGGCTCACATCCAACGCTTGCTGAGAGAGACACCTTCCACTGCGATATCAGCAGTTCTAGATACCGACTTAGCACCAGTGTCTCCGGGAGCAACTTTGAGTGAAGTCACTCGATTGTTTGCCACATACAATTTGGTTGCACTTCCAGTGACTGATGATGCTGGTCGACTTGTTGGTGCAATTACTGCTGATGACTTAATCGATCACATGTTGCCAGAAAACTGGCGTGAGTTGAAGGAGGGGGCTAATGGCTAACCGTCGGTTAGACCAGCCTGTGACCCGCTCCCTCCGGCCAGAACGCAATCCAGAGCGTATTGGACGTCTATCTGAGCGTATTGCTCGGTTTATTGGATCGTGGCGTTTTATCGCCTTGATGACCTTTGTGATAGCCGTTTGGATTTTGATAAACATATTTGGGCCAGAAAGTTTGAACTATGACAACTATCCATTCATTTTCTTGACTTTTGCATTATCTTTACAGGCTTCTTACGCAGCTCCTCTAATTTTGTTGGCTCAAAATCGGCAAACTGATCGTGATCGAGTGTCCTTGTCTGAAGATCGATCGCATAACGAGCGCCTTCACGCGAACTCAGAGTTTCTAGCTCGTGAAATTGCGGCTCTTAAGTCGTCATTAAAGGAAGTGGCCACTAAAGACTTTGTCCGCACTGAGCTTCGTGAATTATTAGAGGATATGCGGGCACAAGAGCAAGAAAAATCTAACTAGCTTCTTTCAAGCGCTTTAATGCTGGTGCTTTAGGCCTTGTCCAAGAAGTCTTATTGGGCATATTTGCTTGGTTATAATCTGGATTACCTATCCAGCTGGCTAGCGCCTTGATGGCTGGAGATTTACTCTGCAATGCTGTAACTGGCTGACCAGCCCACAGCGCCTCTGCAAATAAATCATGATCGATAGGAATGTAGGCAACCGGTATTTTCTGATTGCTTTTCTGAAGAATTGTGGAGATCTCAGCTGCAATTGTCTTCGAATTTAACTTATTGACCAATATGTCAATATCCTCTAAAAGTGAATTGTTCATACGACTAAGCCAATTTACTCCTCGTAGTAAAGAAATTGGGTCACCAGCAATTACACCAATTTTTGATGTGGCCAAGTTTAGAATCTCTATTAACCAGGTCTCCCTTTTGTCAGCCAAAGCTGTGTCCAAGAATTCAATTCCACCCAAGTCAATTACCACTACGTCATCTAATTCACGCGCCACCGCAACAACTTCTAGAATTGCTTCAAGATCCAAGTCACTCCAGCGGTTTGGGCTTGGAATGCCAGGTAGAACTCGGAGGTTCTGCTTTACTTGAATACATCTATTTGCTAATTCCGCTGTATTGAGCTCACCTCTCATAGCTAGATGAGTAACAAGGGCTAATCCTGATGAAGCAGAATTTAGATTCAAATTCGCTGCAAGGTCAGGCGTCTTCAAACTTAAATCGATTAAACAAACTCGTTTTGAATTGGAAACCAGGTCTGCAAAGGCAATTGCCATACTGCTAACCCCAGGCGAGCTTGAACTAGAGCAGAAACAAATTAGTTCGGAAACAGATTCTGTTTGCTTTTTGATAGGTATCTCATTTCCCACAAACTCACGAATCGATTGCATGAGGTGATTGAAATTCTCGGTTACTTCAAAACTTGGGAGAATGAGTTTTTGGGCAAGTTCTAATGCATCTAGATCTCCAGCCTCGACTAAACACAAAGTCTTGGTGATTGCCCTTAATTCTTTAGCAACCTGAGGGGAAAGTCGAGGTAAGTCCACGCTCAAAATAACTAAATCAACTTGATTCGCTCTTAGATATGCAAGCAACTCAGCAGCGTCTAAACAACGATCTATCACCCGAATTTGGGAGGCTGGATGGGATAGGCGAGAGATTAAATTAGATTCAAATTTCTCGCCAGAAAGTGCCAGGATTAAATTCAAGGTCATGTCCGCACCAAATAGACCTGACCAACTGCAATTGCATCTAATACTTTTGCAACATCTTGGGAGTAAATCCACACAGTCACACTCACCTCTGTGCTCATTAATTCATCTATATTCGGCGCTGTCGCAACCACTAGCCCTGCCAGAATTAAGTAGGACTGCCCCACCGCATTACCAGATAAATCACTAGGCGTTACCCATAAATCAAACTTATTACCTCGCTGGATGTCACTTGGTAGAGATCTTTGATCAAGACTTAAAGTAATTTCTTTTTTATCCTCGCTTGAAATTCCAATCTGATTATCAGAGAGTAAATCTCCAGCAAAAACAAGGGTGTTCAGCTCTTTACCAATGACTGTCTCAGAATTTTCTGGATAACCGGCTATCCAGTTAGTTGTTTCAATTTCAATAGTTTTCACATCTGCTTCATTTAAAACTGATCCAGCTTCTAAGTTGCGCGTCAACTGCAGCACTTGGGTCGTTTGCGTACTTGAAAATACTGCGTTAAGTCCGACAAGGACCCCTAATATGATCAAAGTTATCCCCAGAATGCGAGGAATCTTGCGCCAGCGAATAGTCTCTGGTGCCGGGGAGGTTCTATACAGCCGGTTTGAGTAATCATTTTTCTTGCGCTTAGTGGATCGAAACTTTGAAATTTTCATCTTTTACTCAATTTCTCCTTGGTCTGTACTTACCAATAAATTCGATTGCTTGCAACTTACTTAGCATGATTGTGAGTGGCTGTAATCCCCCATTGTCAAAAGTATTTATGTCAAAACAATCTTTAAAGATTTGAATTAACTCTCCCTGCACCCGTACTCCATCATCCAAGACGCACACAATTCGTTCACCACATAATGCCAGGAGTGAATTGACTAGAGACGGTTTTTTGACCAGATCAGGTCGAGCTAATTGTGGGGTTGGTTGCACTCGCTCTATTGCGCTAACAATTAGTAAATACTGCACACGAGGTGAATCCAAATTTGCTAAAAGTAAACAATCGGGAGCTGTTTCTTTTATTAGGCCAGTGTATTGAATTCCACAAGTGAGCGTTACTTGAATTGATTGCTTAGTTCCAGCTAGACGACCAACTAACAATTGTTCCAAGCGTTCATTTTGAACCAGTAAGTGAACATCTTCGTAGAATTCTTCCGCTTCAATATGCTGCCAAATATCATTTATTTTCTGACTTACTTCAGCGAAGAAAGGATTATCAGACTCAGTCATGGCTGAACGCTATTGGTCTAACGAAATCTTGTGAATTTCTTAAGTCATTTGGGTTATCACCCAACTAGGTGATGGTTTTATCTGCGCTTACAAATGAGACTTAATCCTTCAGCACGGATAGGTGAAGTTCATGGCCAAATTAATTACGCACCCAATAGTTATAACACCGACCCCTCAACCAAACCTTGATTACATAAGGTTAGGTGAGCCCAACAAACACACCCCATGGAATCAAGGACAGTTAGCGCTCAATTTTTCCCCAATGCCAGGTCGACCAGCATTTCCTGAAGTTTCTGAAACACTGCAATTCGCTGGTTCTAAAATCCCAAGTGATCTACCTGACCCATCGGTTTGGGCAGCAAGATTAATCACTGGGATTTTGGAAGTTTTGGCAGGTTCGAGATCTGTTCAACAGCTAACCACTATGTTGAGTCCAGAGGTTTACAACATCATCTCTATTCATGCCCAGCGTATGTCTGGACTAACGCCAAGGCATCGGCCCATGGTAAGAAGTGTCCGGGTTTGTTTACCTTCTCATGGTGTTGCTGAGGCTGCAGTAGTTATTCAAGGCAAGAAGCGCTCTCGAGCAATAGCGTTAAGACTAGAAATGCAGCACTCCCGTTGGCGATGCACTGCAATTATTTTCGGTTAGCGATTTTTCGGGTCGCCATGGCAGCGTTTGTATTTCTTGCCTGACCCACAAGGGCAAAGCGAATTCCTGGGAACTTCTGCTGATGCTGCGCTCGATACCGCAGTAGCACCCTCAGAACTAGAAGTGATTAAGGGTTTATTTTGTTTGCGCGCTAATCCTGGAGCTTCAACTTCTACTGCAGCAGCCTCTGTTTTGGACACTTGAACCTGAGCTGAAAAAGTGTAGGCAACTGATTCTTCCTTGACTGCTTCCATCATGGCTACAAATAGATCAAAACCTTCGCGTTGATATTCCACTAGTGGATCTCTTTGCCCCATCGCTCGTAAGCCAATACCATTTTGGAGATAGTCCATCTCATAAAGGTGTTCTCGCCATTTGGTGTCTAGAACTGATAAGACAACTCGACGTTCAAGTTCTCGCATAACATTCTCATTTAACTGTTGCTCGCGATTCCGATAAGCAGCCAACGCATCAGCAACAATCTCGTTCGTTAAGAATTCCGGATCAAGTTCCCCACCAGATCTCTGCTTAACATCTTCAACTGAAATTCCGATTGGGTAGAGTTGCTTCAGCGCCAACCACAGCTTCTCAAGATCCCATTCTTCTGAATAGCCTGCTGCAGTAGCGGAAGAAACATAACTTGAAATCGTCTCACTTAAGAACTCAGTTATCTGAGAGTTTATGTCTGCTCCAGCAAGGACCTTCTGGCGTTCAGCATAGATGACTTTACGCTGCTGGTTCATTACCTCGTCATACTTTAAAATATTCTTGCGGATCTCAAAGTTTTGTTGCTCAACTTGAGTTTGTGCATTTTTGATTGCATTACTTACCATTTTCGCTTCAATTGGCACATCATCTGGAACATTAAACCTTCGCAAGAAGGAATCAACCAGGTCGGACTTGAAGCGACGCATCAGGTCGTCTTGCAAGGACAAATAGAACCGAGTTTCGCCTGGATCACCTTGGCGACCTGACCTACCTCTTAACTGATTATCAATTCTTCGTGATTCATGTCTTTCGGTACCAAGCACATACAGCCCTCCAAGAGCTACAACCTCATCATGCTCCGCAGCAACGCTTTGCTGAGACTTAGCCAGCGCAGATGGCCAGGCAGCTTCATACTCCTCAGGTGAATCGACTGGGTCCAACCCTTGTCTTTCTAATTCGACCGAAGCCAAATACTCAGCGTTTCCACCAAGCATGATGTCAGTTCCGCGTCCAGCCATGTTCGTAGAAACAGTTACTGCCGACTTTCGACCAGCCATAGCCACAATGGATGCCTCACGTTCATTGTGTTTAGCATTAAGTACTTCATGTCGAATTCCACGCTTGGTAAGCATGGTTGAAAGCAATTCTGATTTCTCCACAGATGTGGTGCCAACCAAAACTGGTTGACCTTTCTTGTGCCTCTCAGCAATATCTGATACCACTGCTTGAAACTTTGCTTCCTCGGTTCGGTAGACCAAATCTGATTGATCAATCCGAACCATATTGCGGTTTGTTGGAATGGCGATAACGCCTAGTTTGTAAATCCGATCAAACTCACCCTCTTCGGTCATTGCAGTTCCAGTCATGCCGGATAGTTTTTCGTAGAGCCTAAAGTAATTTTGCAAGGTAATCGTGGCGAGAGTTTGATTCTCTTGATTAATCTTTACGCCCTCTCGAGCTTCAATGGACTGGTGCATACCTTCGCTGTAACGCCTGCCATGCAATACACGCCCAGTGTGCTCATCAACGATCAATACCTCGCCATCTTTAACTATGTAATCGCGGTCTTTTCGGAACAGCTCTTTAGCCTTAAGAGCATTGTTTAGGAATCCAATTAAAGGCGTGTGTTCTGGGCTATATAGGTTATCTATTTTTAGCAATTCTTCGACTCTTGTTATACCTAACTCTGATACACCAACTGTTCGTTTCTTTTCATCAACGTCATAGTGTTCGTCGCGCTTAAGTTGCGTTACGATTCGCGCAAATTGGGCATAAAATTCATTTGCTTCATCAGCAGGTCCACTAATGATCAAAGGCGTACGCGCTTCGTCAATCAAAATTGAGTCAACTTCATCAACAATTGCAAAGTTATGACCACGTTGTACTAACTCAACAGGCTGCCAAGCCATATTATCTCGTAAGTAGTCAAAGCCAAATTCATTATTTGTTCCGTAAGTGATATCGCAGGCGTAGGCAGCTCTACGATCAACAGAGTTCATCTGACCCAGAATTACACCAACACTTAAACCCAAGAATCTATGAACTCGACCCATCCATTCAGAGTCACGTTCTGCCAAGTAGTCATTAACAGTTACCACATGAACACCTCTGCCAGTCAAGGCATTGAGGTAAGCAGCCAAGGTAGAAACGAGTGTCTTGCCTTCACCAGTCTTCATTTCCGCAATGTTGCCTAGGTGTAATGCTGCGCCACCCATTAACTGCACGTCATAGTGTCTTTGCCCGAGAGTTCTGCGAGCGGCTTCGCGAATAGTGGCAAATGCCTCTACCATTAAATCGTCAAGTGTTTCACCATCTGCTAATCGAGCGCGGTAACTGACAGTTAATTCCCGAAGTTCCTCATCAGACATCGCCTGAAATTTTGGTTCTAGGTCATTAACTTCTTGGGCTATCGCTTCAATTTGTTTGAGTTTACGGCCTTCGCCTGCTCGCAAGATGCGATCTAGGATCTTTGGCACGCAACAACTCCTTCACTAATCTGGCTTGGGAATGCCCCTAATCGTAGGTCAACACCTCACTTTTCAGGGTTTCGGGTGCTTAGTTTCCTTGCAAGCGAATGAGGCCATATGCATAGCCCTTCCGCCTGTACACAACTGCAGGCGTGGCGGACTCTTTTTCGATGAATAGGTAGAAGTCGTGGTCGAGTAATTCCATCTGATCGATTGCTGATGAAATTTCAAGTATCTCTGCTTTGTGTTCTTTCTCTCGCACCAAAGTATAAGCAGTCTCTGAAAGGATTTGGCTTACGTCTGTCGACTCCACAAGCGCAGTCGATACTTCGGAGGTGCGAATTGTTTTGTGGCCAAAGTTTTTACGGCGTTCATGCGCTTTTCTGATCTGCAATTCGAATTTTTCAACTGCTAGATCAAAAGCAGAAACATCATCCAAGCTGGCTGCTTCCGCTCTAACCAGCGGGCCAGCACCATGTGTAGTTAGTTGAACTTTGTGCGACCCCTTGCCATGCCTTGGATTACTCTCGTGACTGATCTCAACCTGTACCCGTTCCAATAGGACTCCAAAACGTTCCATTCTTATTAACTTCTGGCTAACTACGCCCTTGAATTCTTCCGAAATCTTCGCATTTCTAGCTTTAAATTGGATTTCCATTTCTATGGCTCCTTTCAAGCACTTAGGATCATCCTAAATTTACTCCTAGTAACTAGAACTGTCACTTTTAGGGATGGAGGTAAATGTCACAAAAGCAATCTGTTTAAATCCCGCATTGACCAATGCTGCTTTGGCTGCTGCCAAAGTCGCACCTGTTGTCACGATGTCATCTAGGACAATCACTGAGGCATTAGAACAATTTGACTTAACTGTAAATGCATTTTCCATGTTCTTGTGCCTTTGTGAACTTGAGAGTAATTTTTGGTCAACTCTCTGGGAGTGATTGACCAATACCTTTTTAACTGGAATATGTAGGATTTTTCCCAATTCTTTCGAGATGAGCTCTAAGTAGTCTCGGTGTCTTGCCGCCAAATTTTTTCGTGTGCTGGGTATCCAAGTGAGAATAAAACTACTTGGAATTGTTGGAAGTGATTTAGCTATGAAGCTTGCAATAGGTTTCACCAAATCTTTCCGTCGATTTTGTTTCATCGCAAGAATTACTCTTTTGGCTAAGTATTGATCTGTAGTTGAAACTAAAATCGAACCTACGCCATGGCGTGTGATCAAAGTAGCGCTTGGAATTGGCATGCAGTAAATGCACCATGCTTGGTTGCCTTTTAGGCAAAGATAACAACTACTACCAAAATGGATCATCGCTACATTCTCGCGAAGGGTTTGAGGTTGTGGGTATTAACTCTTGAACCTGTTGAAAACTATTACCTGTTACTAGTCTGTATAGAAGGCGGTAACTCCATTTCCAATCAGGATCCAGTTGCTGTTCACTGACTGCCAAATTTGATTTTGAGAATCTATTGCTACAAAATCTCCATAGCCATCAGCTGAGATATGAATTGTTCCCGCAGGCAATTTTATGTTCTGTTGCCTGCCAGTGCGAATATCTAGAACTAATCCTGTTGGCTCATCTTGATTCACGTATGAGATTAAAACTAAGACACTTGTGGGGGTAATCCAGTCTATTTCTTTGATATTTCCTGTGGTGTCTAAAATCAACTGAGAGTCAGCCAGTGAAAAAGTCTTTCCAGCTGGCTCAACCCTAGCCAAGGACAAGGTGGAGCCCACGTCGGAGAGTCTAGATATCGCCATTCTTAATTCATCTGGGCTTAATGCGACTTGGCCTATTTTTGATTGTGAGACTGTTCTAACTGCTACTTGGTTCAAAGCATTTCTCTGCTGGAAATATAGATTGCCACTACCCGTTTCCACAAACCATAATCGACCAATTGAATCAAAGAAGACTTGTGAGTAATTACCCGGTTGGTTTATTACTCGCGGACTTTGATTGAGTGCTGCCAATCTTAGTTTTGATGAGCCACTAGCAACTGAAGCCAGAATCGATTGACTTAAGTTCAAAGCCAAATTCTTAGTTTGAGGGTATTGATTTAGCCAGGATTTGATCAATTTATTCGTAGAAAGGTTTATTAAGTCTCCATTTTGCTGTAGGGCGATTAAATTTGGTTTCTTGGTCTTTACGGTTTGAATCCAAGAGTTTGAACTTAAGTCAATGAAGTTTGGGGTATCAGTTAATTCAATCAGTTGTTCTCCAGTTGTAATTGATAATTCCATTACATTAGGTAACTGCTGCAAAGTTTGTGCAATTTGGCTTACCAGTATAGAAAGTTCCCGTTCACTTAACTTCAACACAGAAGTATCAAGATCAATTGAGATTTTGCTTTCATTTGTCACAATAGATAAGACGTTTTCTTCAGTTAAAAAATTCTTAACTGATTGGTTTAACCAAGGAGAAGCCCCAGTGCTGAGGAGTCGAATCAAAGAGCCAGCAGGTTGAGCCGAATTGGGTAGAACTACGGCATCGGGAACCAGTCCATTCAGCTGTTGATTTGCGAACCATAAAGTTGCAATTCGGTAATTCCGTTGAAATTCTGCCAATGTCAGAATTACTCCATTGGGAGGATCAATAATGCGCCACTGCCCCTCTTCTTGAATTAGGGTGAATTCAACGTTTGAGCTTTTCCCGGCTGGCTCCAGAATTGGCCAATAGTTTCCATCAACTTTTAGATTTGAAACTCCCCTACCCAGAACTTTTTTCTCAGAAATTAGCTCAAGGTCGAGATCTGTTTCAAATACTTGAATTCCAGCTTGTGGCAGCCAATCAGCACTAACTAACTTCGATAAATACTGTCGAGCAATGGCATAATTTCCAAGACTGCTAGAGCTTGCATCAATAAATCCTTGAACAATTTCAATTGGGCTCATTGACATGCGAGGCGACTGTGGAATAACCGTCACAATTGCGGCTTGATCAACATTTCCGATTTCAATACCTGGATTCACCGGACTTGATGTTGGAACACTTGAGCAACCTGCCAACAGGAGGAGCAGCGCTGCTCCTAAAGATTTACATCTCATGCGAAATCCCTGGTTGTTTCACCGGTAGTTGAATCTTGAAAATTGTGCCTTTAATCTCGGGACCAGATTCAGCCAACAACTTCCCTTGATGCTGCTCCACATCCTGCATGGCAATTGACAGGCCAAGGCCTGAACCTCCCTTGTCTCTGGAGCGAGCAGGATCAGCACGCCAGAATCTCTCAAACACATGCTTAAGTTGATCAGGATTTATACCAACGCCAAAGTCAGTAACAGAAATAGTGACTGTCAGCTCTGAAAGATGTGCCTCAATCTCAATGCTTGGGGATTGAGAATGAGATATTGCATTAACAATCAGATTTCTCAAAGCGCGTTGAATTCTTCGCTTGTCACAATCCAATGTTAATTCAGAGATTGGTTCTTTAAATACCAAATCTACGTTGAATTGAACAGCAAGAGGTCTAACTGAATCTAAAGTTTCCAGAATCAACTCGTGAATGCGACATCTTGCAATATTGAGTGGTGCAGCACCCGCATCAATACGGCTTATTTCCAATAAGTCAGACAACATCACTTCAAAGCGATCCAGCTCAGATTGCAGCAATTCTGCCGCGCGAGCAACCTCGGGTGGGAAGGTGCTGCGTTGCTCATGTAATAGATCTGCTGCCATCCGTACTGTCGTGACTGGAGTCCTTAACTCATGGCTTACATCGGAGACAAATCGTTGCTGCACCATGGAAAGAGACTTCAGTTTGGTAATTTGCTGCTCAAGTGAATCAGTCATTGAGTTAAAGGACTCTGCCCACCGAGCAATTTCATCTTTACCTTTAATGGTTAATCGTTGATCTATCAAACCAGAAGCTATTCGCTGAGCTGTGTCCGCAGCCTCTCGAACCGGATCAGTGATGCGTTTGGTTAAGAAGCCAACAATGCTTACGATGCCAATACTGAGAACAATTGCGAAGAGAATAATTGCTGACTGAACAACATCCACTATTTCTTGTTGCTGGATAGTTGGGTAAACCAGAAAAAGTCCATACTGTGTTTCCCCAGGTAGCAAGATCGGAGCGCCTACCACGATTCCAGATACCGGCGCACTATCTGCATAATTGATTTGAGTGTAAGCCCAGAATTGTTGAGAATTTTCATAAACTTCTAAAATGAGATTGATTGGTACTGTGCTTACTTGAACTTGATTAGTAGATCTTTCTGGTCCCCCACCATTTGCAAGAAGTAAAACCTCGTAGCCGGGTGGTTGCCCAGATCTGCGTGCCAAGGTCGAAACTATCGAATTGACCACTGCTCGGGGTGAATTAGCTGCGAAGTTTGGATCGAAGGATTCAATTATTTCTCGGGCACTATCTAGCGCCACCGCACTATCAACGAGTGATTCAGAGACTTTTGCATCCAGCACTCCTTGTTGGACACGTGCCATCAATAGTGATGCGCTACCAATGACCAAAACGATCGTCAATACACTTGAAAACACAAGCACTCTTAGCGACAGCGAACTGCGCCATCGTGCGGTAAGACTCATGCAATGCTCGTCTTGTACCCAACCCCACGAACTGTTAGCACAATTTTTGGGTTCTCAGGATCGTCTTCTATTTTGGCGCGAAGTCTTTGAACGTGTACGTTAACTAGACGAGTATCAGCTGGATGCTGATACTCCCAGACCTCTTTAAGAAGTGCTTCTCGAGTAAATACCTGGCCTGGTTTCTTTAACAAACATGCTAATAACTTGAACTCCAAATTTGTAAGCTGCAACTCTTTACCATTTTTAGTAACACTATGACCTACAACATCAATAGTTAGACCTGCAAAATTTAGTGACTCAATATCTTTAGAAACTTCCCGTCTTGCTCTTGCCTTTAATCGGGCAACAAGCTCTCTAGGTTTAAATGGTTTGACAATGTAGTCGTCTGCGCCAGCCTCAAGGCCAAGAACTATGTCTGCAGTATCGCTGCGAGCCGTGAGCATAATGATTGGTGTTCCAGAAATTGCCCTTATATCTTTGCAAATCTCTATTCCATCTTTACCAGGCAACATTAAATCCAGGAGCACTAAATCTGGTTTATTGGTTTTGAATGCTGCGATGGCACCTAGGCCATCTAGACAGAAGAAAGGTTCAAATCCTTCTGCACGCAAAACAATTCCAAGCATTTCGGCCAGGGCGGAATCATCGTCTACGACCAGGACCCGTACTACGCTCATGGGGTAATCGTGTCACCCCCCAAGCGGACCCCCCGAAAGGGTCCATAAGGAGACTAGACCTCATGGCGCAACCTGCTGAACAACCATTCCCTGGCTCAATCCCTTTCCGGGCTTTGACTGTTGGTGAAATCTTCACCGGCACAGCCAGGACGGTTCGCGGCACATTCAAAGTGCTGCTTACAGTGGGCTTTGCTGTTGGAACGATTGCGGCGTTCATGAACCTGGTTCTGACATTTATTGGCTCAGCTTCAAGTTTGGGAATCATTGAAGAGTTAGAGTCAAGCGAGCCAGATACACCAGCAGATTTTCAGGCTCTACTTACCTCAATTAGTGATGACATTCCAAGCTTGTTGTTTGCTTTTTCAGTTTCATTGGTCTCCGCTCTAGTGCTGCAAGTAATCGCCACTGGAGTGATTACACATATCGCAGCTGATGCGGTGCTTGGCCGAAAAACAACTGCCGAAAGTGCCTGGCAGCGAATCGTGCCAAAGATTTTATCTTTGATTGCTCTTTCTGGTCTAACTTTTCTAATTGCCTTGCTTGCTGCTGGTCTAGCTCTGCTACCAGGATTGCTATTGGTAACAATGAATACGGATGCAGGAGCGATCTTATTGTTGATCGGATTATTTGTCGCTATATTTTTTGCAGTTTGGATTAGTTTGCGGTTGAGTGTTGCTGCACCAGTTTTAATCTTGGAAGAGACCAGCATTGTGAATTCTCTAAAACGTTCGAGTGAGTTGGTCAAGGGTTTCACTTTGAGATTACTTGGCATAATCTTTTTGAGTTCTCTAGCTGCACAATTAATCGGCAGCATATTTGCCACACCATTCACAATTTCCGCAAACACCGCTGATGTCAGCGACCCAACCACTTCAACTGGTACATTCCTAGAGTCGGCAGGAATTGTAGTTTCGACAGCATTTTCAATACCGATTACTGCAATAGTGCTGACTCTGGTTTACACAGACCTTCGGATACGCAAAGAAAACTTTGCCGAAGAACTTAAGAGAGCGAGCGGTTCTTAGTAACGGTATTGATCAGCCTTGAATGGACCCTGCTCTGGGATACCCATGTAATTGGCTTGCTCTTTAGTTAGTTCAGTTAAGTGCACGCCAAGGGCTGGCAGATGCAGGCGAGCCACCTTCTCATCGAGATGTTTTGGCAGAACATAAACACCTACTGGGTATTGATCCAACTTGGTGAATAGTTCTATTTGTGCCAATACCTGATTTGTAAAAGAAGTCGACATCACAAAAGATGGATGCCCGGTGGCATTTCCAAGGTTCAATAAACGCCCCTCAGATAACACGATAATTGAGTGGCCATCGTCGAACTTCCATTCATCAACTTGTGGCTTGATGTTGTTTCGGACGATGTCTTTAACTTGGGCTAGACCAGCCATGTCTATCTCGTTGTCAAAGTGACCGATATTTCCCAAGATTGCTTGATGCTTCATCTTCTTCATGTGATCAACAGTTACAACATTGACACAACCAGTTGCTGTGATAACGATGTCAGCGGAACCAATAACGTTGTCCAACGTATCTACTGTGTATCCATCCATAGCTGCTTGGAGTGCACAAATTGGATCAATTTCAGTTACCACTACTCGGGCACCTTGGCCACGCAGTGACTCTGCAGATCCCTTGCCAACATCTCCGTAACCACAGATTACCGCTAATTTACCTGCAATGAGTACGTCAGTGGCACGGTTAATACCATCGATGAGTGAATGACGGCATCCATATTTGTTATCAAACTTACTCTTGGTTACTGCATCATTAACGTTTATTGCTGGGAACAATAATTTGTTCTCCTTGGCCATCTCGTATAAACGATGAACACCTGTGGTCGTTTCTTCAGTTACGCCTTTAATTCCTTTAGCAATTGGTGTCCAGCGGTTCTTATCTTCTGCTAATGAGCGATGCAAAGTTTGCAAAACAACTGCAAACTCTTCTGAGTCTGCAGTGGCTGGGTCGGCAACTTGACCAGTCGCTTCGGCTTGCAAGCCTAAGTGCACCAACATGGTAGCGTCGCCACCATCATCCAAGATCATGTTTGGACCTTTACCATCTGGCCAAAGCAAAACCTTCTCTGTGCACCACCAATATTCCTCTAATGATTCACCTTTCCAGGCATAAACCGGAACTCCTTGAGGGTTCTTAACTGAACCTTTTGGCCCAACAACAACTGCAGCTGCAGCATGATCTTGGGTGGAGAAAATATTGCAAGATGCCCAACGAACTTCGGCACCTAACTCAACTAAAGTTTCGATTAACACTGCAGTTTGAATTGTCATATGTAGTGAACCAGTAATGCGAGCACCCTTTAGTGGCTTTGTGCCCGAAAATTCTTTACGCATAGCCATAAGTCCTGGCATCTCATGCTCAGCAAGCTTGATCTCCTTGCGACCAAAGTCGGCGAGGTTTAGGTCTGCGACCTTGTAGTCAGGTGCGAAATCCAAATTACCCATGGCAGCATCGACTGCTTTAGCAATATCGGTCACATTTAAATCAACGGCCATGAGGTCTCCAAGAACTAGTAATTAGGGGCATATTGTGGCAGATAACCCAGATATTGCTCACTTAATAGGGGTTAAGCGATTCGACCCTTTAATTCGCTAATGAACGGGATTGGCCCTGGGTCTACGCCTGTTATCAAGGCAACATAAGTTGACGCAAAATCAGTAATTGTGATCAAGGTAGCTAGCCGGTGCAGTAAAGAGCCTTGAGCTGCAGAGACAGTTGTTACTAAGACCCCACGCTCCACAGACATGTCGGTTATCTCGTCAGTTGCTTTCTTGACCAGATCTGTTTCAGTCTCATCACGCAGGAGCACAAGGCGCATCCCAGAGGCGACTAGCGGATCCTCTATTCGATCGCGAAAGATTTCTTCCAGTGCATCTGAGTCATCAATGAAAGGTCCATCCATCACCACTACTTGATTGTGAGCAGCTTCTGGCAAAACACCCCAGATTGCTGGCGCATCTGCATTCTCGTTTAGTTGGCAGGCGAATCGGTAGGCAACCGGACCTAACCAAGAAGTCGTACCCCAGGTCATTGGAAAATCTCCAGCTATTTCTAACGCTAAAGATTTAGCTGCATTGCTGTCTACGTCTGTGATTGGCCCATTCTTGTTAGCTGCATCATCTAGATGTATGGCTAGTGGCTCAACATCACTTGGTTTGAATTCAAGCAGACCTAAAGCGTCTGCAATGAGAAGTTGTGGGGTAAGCAATAGCCACAAACAAGCCCTAGGCATTCTTCCCTCAGTATCAATTTCAATTACGTCTCCACCAGCATCACTTACTAATTTGGCTAATGCTGATTGTTTCGAAGTGATAGCCACTACTTTGCAACCTCTGCGAATGGCTTCCGAAGCTGAAGTCAATGTTTCAGCCGTAGCTCCCGATGCTGATGCAGCGACCACCAGATCATGCGCACTAACCCATGCTGGTAATCGGTCGGAGTTAATCGCTAGGACTGGAATTGCAGCGGTTTGACCTGCAACTGCTTGCAGAATTGAACCTGCAATTCCAGAACCTCCCATACCAAGAATTACCAGTGACCTAGGCTTTTCGTTTTTTAAACTCGTTAGCAACGAACTCTTAACTTGTGCAGCCGACAATCTAACCTGGGCTCCCGCTTGCGCAAAAGCCACCAGCATCGAGGTTGTGTCACAAATTGCTAGCGCTTGCGGATCATCTAGCAGTGCGTCATCAATAATCATATTTTTGGCAATTCTGGTAGTAGTACTGGGATGTCATTCAAAACTTCAAATATGTGCTCACACCTTGAGCAAACTAAATTGTTTTGAACCTGTTGCAATTTTCCTTGCTTACCGCATGGACATTGCAAAATTTCTATAAGTTTTGCTGCTAACTCTCCCATAGGCATACCTTCTCATGAACGCCTATTCAAAGTCTCTGATGGCGGTCAGGGCCTGGGTCACTACCTCATTAAGTGTGGCAGCATCATCCGCTTCGGCATTAAGCCTAACTAGCGGTTCGGTGTTGCTTGGTCGAACATTTACCCACCAAGTGGGGGCTGTGATGGTCAGCCCATCGAGTTCATCGAACTCGTGATTAGCCAACATGTCAGCCCTTACTCGCAGAATGGCTTCTTGGACATTTGGAACTTCACTATTGATTTCACCAGATTGCGGATATCGATCAAAATTAGTTAATAACTGTGCGAAAGTTTTTCCTGCCGAATTATCCAGAGCCACTAGAGCATAGAGAGCAGCCAACATTCCAGAGTCTGCGCGCCAAAACTCCCTGAAATAAAAATGCCCCGAATGCTCACCCCCAAATACTGCATTGGTCTCAGCCATTACTTGCTTTATGAATGAATGGCCAACTCGAGTTCGGATTGCAGTTCCGCCACACTCAGAAATAACTTCGGGAACCGCTTTGGAACAGATGAGATTATGAACTATGGCTGAACCAGGAAACTTCTGTAATTCAGAGGCAGCAATAAGTGCTGTCAGGGCACTGGGTGGCACTAATTTACCCAGGTTATCTACCAGAAAGCAACGATCGGCGTCACCGTCAAAAGCCATACCTAAGTCAGCGTTGTGTGTGAGCACAGCTTCTTGCAGATCAATTAAGTTCTTTGGATCAATCGGATTAGCATCATGATTTGGAAAATTACCATCTAACTCAAAATACATCGGGATAACTTCCAAGCCCTCTATGTCTAATACTGCTGGAGCGGTGTGGCCAGCCATTCCATTTCCAGCATCTACCACAATTTTTAATGGCCTAACACTAGAAATTCCCGCTAAGGCTCGTAAATATCTTGCATAATCTTGTAATAAATCTCTATGGGTTAACTTCCCCGGCTGAGTCACAACCTGCGGGATAGATGTTTGAATCAATTTAGATATTTCTGCTAGACCAGTGCTTTCACCTACAGGTGCAGCCCCTGCTTTACATAGCTTGATTCCGTTATAGCTTGCTGGGTTATGACTTGCAGTGAGCATGATGCCTGGCAGATCTAAGCTTCCTGATGCAAAATAAAGTTGATCAGTGCTGGCAAGTCCAATGTCGACGACATCAACTCCAGCGCTAATTACTGCATCAGTCATCGCTTTCGCAAACTTAACTCCGCTCGGCCGCATATCTCGCCCCATAACAACTGCGCCTGGGCCACCATCTGACTTTCTTATTCTCAAGACCTCAACCATGGCCTTGCCAACATCTGAAACCAAAGACTCAGTAAATTCGGTATCAACAAGGCCACGAATGTCGTAAGCCTTGATGATCTTGGATAAATCTAAATTAGGCACATGCCAACCGTAGTGGTGAGGATTTAATCTTCAAGATCTGGCAATAGCCGAAGTGTTGGTCGCACCTGGCTTCCAGCCGGGTGTCGATGTCGCATCGATTGGTCTTCGATGCTGTCTGTTCCAGTCAAGAGTGCAGCGTCGACTCGCAACCTAACTACCTCCCAGCCAATTGGTACTGTTAAGGCGTCAGTGTGCTTTTGGCAGAGGTCATAACAATGAGGTTCTGGTGCTACAGCCAAAGGACCCAAAACCGCTGTGGATTCGGCATAGATATAGGTCAATGTGGCCACTGCCACCCGCTTACAAGATGGCTTTGAACATACCCGGTTAGTCACACAGCCGAAGGTAGTCGGTCGTACGCTGTTCTAGTGTTAAGACACAGGGATAGACATGGTCGCAGACTGGCTAAGTCGCTGGAATATGACTGGGCTGAATTAATTGAGATTGCCCACAATGCCATTTTGCGAAGCACAATTCATAAAGCACCCAAGATAGTCCCACAAATTGAGAATATTAGATATGAGCTTTTTGATCTACCTAACCTAGAGGAATTGTCCTTATTCAAGAAGCCGCCGATGGCAGATGCACGAGCCGTGAAAGACTTAATTCAAGTGAGTATATTCCGACGCCCAATAGAGGTTAAGTCAAAAATTGCTCAAGAAAAAGTTGCATTAATCCGACTTGCAGTTGGAGAGGCTTTAGCTGAATTATTAAATGTAGACCCAAAGGTCTTTAGCGGAGACTAACTAACCTTGCGACGCAAGCGACGACGCTCACGTTCTGAAAGTCCGCCCCAGATGCCAAATCTTTCATCATTTTCCAGCGCAAATTCCAAACACTCAACCCGCACTTCACAAGACTGACAAACTCGCTTGGCGTCTCTAGTTGAGCCACCTTTTTCTGGGAAGAATGCCTCAGGGTCGGTCTGGGCACAGAGTGCGCGCTCTTGCCATGAGATCACTTCAAGATCGACATCGAGCATGCGACCAACAGACGCCATCGTCTAGTCCCCTTCTGATTAGGAGAATTACACCCATGTTATTTAGTTACGTCAAGTTCATAGAGGCAAAAAACCCAAAATAATGAGGTTTTTTCCAAAAAGTTACAGATTTTGATCAAATTGAGACATTTACCGAATGTTTAAAACAACATCTGGCCAAACTCTTGTGCCAGAACTTAACTCAATATCTTTGCCAATTTCAGCATGATCGCCAATGACAACTGACCGCAATTTGACCCCAGAATTTATCTTGGCACCCACCCCAACCACGCAATCATAAAGTTCGACACCATCCAATATGGAGGCATCATTCATGACAATAGTGCCACTCACAACTGCATTGTCAGCGACAAGCGCCCCAGTCATAACAGTTGAGCCCGAGCAAATCAGCGCTGAAGGCGCAACATCAACATTAGTTTGAATTAGTGAATCAGCCGGGTTGGAAATGAGTGAAGATGGGGCCACACCTCGAACTAAATCGGCAGACCCTTGAACATAAGCCATTGGATTACCCAAATCTAGGAAGTAACTGTCATCAACAAAGCCAAGGACTTTGGCATTTGACTTTAGCATCTGTGGGAACACCTCGCGCTCGACTGAAACTGGTCGGTCAGTGGCAATTTTATTGATTTGAGAAACCTTTAAAATGTAGCAACCTGCATTAATTTGAGTAGTAACTATCTCAGAAGGGTCCTTTGGTTTCTCTAAGAATGCAGTTACTAAATTCTGGGAGTTTGTTGGAACCAAACCAAATGCACTTGGGTCTGGCACGTTCACTAGATGTAAAGAAGCATCAGCTTTGATCTCTAAAAACTGATCAATCTGCGCATTCAAGTCATGCCCTGAGAGCACATCGCCGTTAAGTACCACTACTGCATCATCCAAACTTAGATCTAATTTGTTAAGGCCATTTCTAATTGCTCCCCCGGTTCCAAGCGGCGCTTCTTCAAAAGCATGCACGATTTCTAGACAGTCACTGGAATTTGCATCAATCCAAGTCGAAAATACTTCTGCACGATAAGAAGTGGCGAGCACAATCTTTTTGATGCCCGCATCCTTTAATTTCTGAACCTGGTGGGCTGTAACTGGAAATCCAGCCACCGGCAACATGGGTTTTGGTGTGTTAATTGTTAGGGGGCGCAGACGCGTTCCTTGGCCACCCACCAGCAATATTGCCGATTCGATCATGGGTACACCTTTTCATATTTAAACCTCAATCAGTTCCCCACAGGCTTAATTGAGGCAATCCATCCAGACTTAAGTGGAATAGCAGCTCGAAGTGTTCTACCTGAAATACGAGAAACTAACCCTTGGGTAGACACCGCTCGGTATGTGGCCACTGATCCACCAGCAGTTCGTTTTGGGATAGTGATTCGAGCGATATCTGGCAACTTAAAAAGTTTGGCTAACACTTCCTGATTAATTCTTTGCTGCCAAATTATCTGAGGACCAGCTAAAAGGTCTAAGGAGTGAGAGTCATCCACACTTACCGCCCATGGCCTAGCGGCCCCCCACACGTCAGCACTGTTTTCGGTGCGACCATTTGACCGAGAAAAAAACCAAGCAGTTACGGGCAGTGAGTTGTATGAAATTACTTGACCTTTGGTTGCAGCCACAGCTGTTCTCCAATTGACATAACCAGGCAAGGTGTATCTCTCCGAGCCGCGCATGTTTTGATCTCCAGAATTAAAAAGATGGCAGCCACACTTGGTCTTAGATCCTGCAAGCAAGGCAGCCATTGCCACACTACGAGAGGCAATGGCTTGTGCTTGCAGAGCTGCCGCCGGCCAGGTCGATGCAACTTCGGCAACTGCATTTAGATAGTCATCACTAATTCTGCGCTCTAAGGAAGCATTTAGTTTTGTGTTGCTAACACTTAACTTAAGTGGTCCAAATCGATGTTTCGCCACTGACCCTTTACTTGGAGTAATTACAAGGTCAGTAGCCTTCGAGGTTTGTTGGCCATTAAGTTCACTCATCCAACTAATGGACAAGTTAGAACCTTGAATTAGAACTTCGTTTGGGGAATCTTTGAAAACCACCTTTACTTCTGACAGATTTGGTAGAACTACTACTGGCTTACTAATTTTTATGTTCAGTCCCTGATTATTTGTGATCTGCAATAAAGCAAGCTCTGTTGCAGCTGCACTACTACTGACATGTGCACTTGCCAACTCAATTGAATCCTGAAGATGAGCAATGTTTACTAAAATTGGCACAGAATCATCAACTGAAATCACGGGTGCGTTTGGGTAATAACTATTGATGATCTCAACTGCTGTTTTACCTTTAGAGGCTTGGACGAAAGCACCAACTTGCGACATGCCAACTCCATGACCAAACCCAGACCCTGAGATTACAAATTGGGCTGATGTCGCACTGTTAGCTTGAGCTGCTGTCATGCTCAAGGTCAACGAGCAGGCAAGAAGCAGACTTATAGTTCGCACAGGTTAACCATGCCATCTAGAGGCTAACTTTTAAGACCATCCAAGCCATATTGGTCGTAACTCATAGAGAATCCCCAACCTAACGCCTACCATGAGCCCAAATCAAGGAGACAAAGGTGCGCGTGCCCAGGTTGCCAGATCAACGCCGTTCCTTGGCAGTGTTGAGTGCAATATCGGCTCTAACTTTGGTGCTCACCTTGGTTTCCGGATTATTTGCAGTGGTCTTAAGAAGTGTGGCCAGCGACGTGAACACAGTAGATATAACTGGCCAACTTGGTGACAGGCCCGATATTCCAGCAGCTCCCACTGGTCCAATCGACATATTGTTGATGGGTTCGGATACTCGAGCTGGCCAAGGCCGTAAATATGGCCAACAGGGATATTACGTAACCGCACACTCAGACACGACCATGCTGATTCATCTATACGAAGATCGCAAACGTGCACTTGTTGTAAGTATCCCAAGAGATACCATCGTGAAAATCCCTGAATGTGTTGATGAGTCTGGAAACATTAAAAAGCCAACTACTAATCGGTTCAACTTCGCTTTCAGTCAAGGTGGGGCTGCTTGTACAGTAAAAACTGTTGAGTCGCTTACCGGAATCACTGTTGAGCATTATGTTGTTGTTAACTTCAGAGGTTTTAAGTCAGTGGTTGATGCGCTGGGTGGAGTGGAGGTTTGTATTCCAGAAGATGTAGATGATCCAAAAAGTAAATTAACTATCTCTGCAGGTTTACAAAATCTTGATGGCGAGACAGCCTTAGCTTACGTTCGAACACGTTATGGGCTAGGTGATGGTGGTGACATTAGTCGAATTGAGCGTCAACAGGATTTCCTTAAATCGATGGTTCGCAAAATTACCAGCTCTCAAGTTTTACTTGATCCAATTAGATTGTTTCGAACATTAAGTGAAATTGCTAAGTCGCTTACAACAAACCCAGAACTTGGCTCCCCGGAGAACATGACGTCTCTGGCTAGAAGTATTGCTGGCATGAGTCCGTCAAAGATTAGATTCGTAACTGCCCCAATTGTTACAAATCCTGCAGACCCAAATACCGTCTTGTTCTCTAAGTTTGAATCGGCCGAGCTTTGGAACGCGCTAATTAACGACTTAGGTTACAAAGAGCCTGTCGAGATAGATCCAAGCTTAAAACCAGAAGTTGCTGTAAAGACTGTGCGGGTATCGGTATTGAATGCCTCTGGAATTAATGGTGCGGCTGCGGCTGCCGGCAAAGCATTAAGGGCTGAAGGCTTCAATGTGATCAGAGAGCGGACAGCAGAAATTGATATCGCCCAGACAGTGATTGAGGCTCCCGAATTATTAATGGCTGAAGCGCGAACACTACAAAAAGCCTTAGGTACAAAAGTTGAAATAATTAAAATTGATGCTGATATTGACTTTATTAAGTTGAGAGTAGGACAAAACTCAGTAGTAGTGAGTGGCTATCCAAAGGAAGTTGTCAAGGACTCAACTTGGAAAGAACCAGAGCCAACTGGAGCCGACCAAAAATCAGAATGTGTGATTAATTAACTGGAGGTAGATCTTCGGTTAACAATTTTGTCCAATCTCGGTTAACTAAATCAAGTCCGTATCTCTGCTCTATTTCAGATTTTGCTATTAATGCAGTTTGCTTCCAGGTTCCTGTCTTAGTGGTTTCCAAAATGAAATCAGCCATCTCTTGAGGTGTTTGATGTATCCAACGACTGTCATAGATTTGATCTGAGCCTGGCCAAGGCAATAAGACCGGAACTGCACCACTGGCTGCACCTTCCGCTGGGGCTAAGTGGAACGACTCATCATCTGAGGTAGAAAGCACCCAACCAATTCGACGCAACCAGTTTGGAACATCAGACCCATAATCATCAAACACAATCGAGCCACGCAAAAGTGGCGAGCGCTCTATTCTTTCAAACATTTGTCTAAATGCAGTTCGCTCAGACTCTTCTCGCCAAACCCAAGGCATCTGCCACGGTAATTTAGATTTTATGATTAATTTGAATCTTGGGTCAGATTTACGCAAAATTTCTAAAGCCTCAATAGCCAGATCTGGCCGCTTGCGCATTGGAGAGGCGCCGATCATTCCTAAAGTAAATTCTGCATCTGCAAACTTAGGTCTATCTAGATTAACTGTGTCTACCCAGTTAGGCACAACCACTACACGCTTAGCAGGAACTGAGGTTTTGGCCAGTGTCAGATCTGCATATGGCTTGGAAACACAAACTAGCTGATTTACAGCAGAACCTTTTATTGTTTCTGGCCAAGGCCTGCTTAACTCAAACCGATGCAGTCGCACAATTAATCTCTGCTTAGGTTTTTTGTTTTTTGCATACCACAAAGCATTGCCACCACACCATTCACAAACTATGACATCAGCCCATTTGAGTATTGCTTTACTAGATTTGGCATCGTTTCTGTTGACTGCCGGCCAATGATCAAATCGGAGCTCTATCCCACTCATTCCTTGCCAATGGGCTGCAATTTTCGTGAAAAACTTCAAATCATGACTCGCCACAGCAACTCTTAATGCTCGCTTTTGAGTATTGACAAATGCTTGAACGCCACTGCTAGGCGCAGGAAGCAACCTGGTCATGAGTTGTTCCACTCGTTTAGTTGCTGCTGTGATGCTGTAATTTTCGGTAGCTGCTGAAACAATTTGACTTGCTTGCTCTAACAAATGTGGATTTGTATTAACTTTTACCAAGACATCTTCGATGGATTCAATTTCATCTACAAATAGTGGGTAATCGGCTCCAAATAGTTCCTCATGCATGGTGGTGCGATTCAAAATCACTGGCAATCCCATAGAACCAAATTCCAATACCTTGGTAGAAAGTTCCAGGCTGGCATCTAGGACTTCATCTCGCCAAGATAATCCAATCTGAGACTGACTAGATAACTCCATGGCCTCTTGTCTTGACATCCCACCATGCCAGATAACTCCTTCGCTATTTTGCAAAGCAGACTTCATATCTGAATTCCAAGTTGGCAAATCTTTAGACACATGGACTTTGTCGCCGATCATCGCCAAATTAATGTGAACCCCTCGTGTCTTCATTAATCGTGGGAGTTGCGTCATCTCCAAGGTGTTCCACATTGGAGCAAATTTCCCAGTATAAACCAGCGAGATCGGTTGCTGCATAGTTCCTAAATTATTCGGTAATGGTGAAACAACTACTTCTGGATCAGTAACTATTGGTAGCCATAATTCGCACTTTCCCGCCGACTCTGGGATCGCAGTTTCCAGTAAAGCTCTTAAATAACCTGTTTGGCAGAGCATCACATGGCTCGCAGCAGCAACTTTGCCTAACCACAACTTATCCCGATCTGACATCGCAGCTGCAGATTGTGGGAAATCAGTTAGATATGTCCAAAGTTTTCCAAAAACAACCTCAGATTCAGCTAATACTGGCGCAAGTTTTCCGCCACGAATTAGTATCGCGTCAAAGTTCTCTTGAGTATGCAATCTCTCGATTATTTCAACAGCATTGTCTACCGACAGCACTTCTCCTTTTCGAAATATCGACTTAAATCTGGAAAGGCGATCACTAAATGGATCGATTAACGAAATATTCTGATAAGCAGCCAGCGGAGCCAGCAGGCGATCAGTGGTGGGCTTCGCCTTTAATAGGAAAGTAACTTCACAGCCAGCACGAGCCAATACTTCTGCTGCAGATGCAGCCCAAACTGCCGACCCATCAAGAATGTTCATATTCACATCGCCATAGATCAAAACTTTATGGGCAATCATTTCTGCACCAATTCAAGAAGTTGTTCACTTGTGATCTCATCTGAATATAGGTATCGCGACACTTCTAGATCAGATAAGGCATGCAGATACTTTTCCTTGGTTATGTCTGCCCAAATCACTACTGGAATATTCGCCAAATTTGCAGACTTTACTAATCGGGCAAGTTGGGTTGATCGATCGGCCGCTAGCGGATTACCTAAATGCTGCCAAGGTGTTCGAGATTGCCCAACACTCGCCTGAACTAGAAAAATGTCAGGTTTAAATGGAAGTAAGACATCATTTATGTTTGAATCATGTGGCATTATCTGAATTACATAACAACTATCTTCTAATTGATTAGCAAGTTGTTCAGTCCCAATTAGTGCTACCCGAATTCCCCATGAAAATTCAGCCGGCGGCCTGACTCGTCCCAACAATGGCTCGCCTAACTCTGTTGAAAATTCCTTGTCAGAACTTGTGCCCCGCATTCGCCACAAACGTACAAGGTTTCTAACCGCTACTAACGATCGTCTTGGATCCTTCAAAATGGCTAACATCGCTGTCCCAACCAGGAATGCAGCCGAATTTCTAGTGCTCGCTAAATCGGACTCAAGTTTCTTAATTCGGTCTGCTATTTCACTCATTTACTTAACTCCAGAAACTGAGCTATCACATCAGCAATCCGCGGCCCTGCTAAACCGTCCCAAAGGGGTGGCACTAGTCCTGATTTAACTTTGCTGATGTGCTTAACCTTTTCCTCAAGTTGCTCAGTAGTAACTAGTGAGTTAGTACCGTGTGTAATTGTAATTGGACGTTCTGTATTTGGTCGCAAGGTTAGGCATGGAATTCCAAGAATTGTGGTTTCCTCTTGGACTCCACCCGAATCTGTAATGACAACATCAGAGCCTCGAACTAAAGAGATGAATTCTATGTAACCAAGTGGGTCAATCACTCTAATTTTTGGAAAGTTGCCAATGCCCGCTTTTGCTAAAGACTCTTTGCTGCGTGGATGAACTGGGAAAATAACCTGGATGAACTCTGAAACCTTTCCTAGAGCTGTAACTAATTCTTTTGCTTTAACAACTTCATCTACATTTGCTGGTCGGTGCAAAGTTGCTACGGCATACTTATCTGAAATATGTAGTTGTTTCTGAATTTTTTCTGAATCAAACTGATCCAAATGTGCTAACAACGTGTCAATCATTGGATTACCAACAAAGTGAATGCTCTCTTTAGCAATTCCCTCTCGAATCAAGTTGAGTTCTGCTTCTTGGCTTGTGATAAAGAGCAATTGAGACAGTTGGTCAGTCATCTTTCTATTAATCTCTTCTGGCATAGTTAGATCAAAACTACGCAAGCCTGCTTCCACGTGTGCAACTGGAATTCCTAGCTTTGCAGCCACCAGGGCTGCCGCTACTGTTGAATTCACATCACCATAAACCACTACTAATGAAGGTTGTGCAGTACCAAGAGTTGTTTCAAATCCAGCCATGATTGCAGCAGTTTGCGCAGCATGAGTCCCAGAACCAACTCCTAAATTAATGTCTGGCTTTGGTAAATCCAACTGCCGAAAAAACGAATCGCTCAGAGCATCGTCATAATGCTGGCCTGTGTGAACCAGTCGTTGGTTAACTCTCAACTTGGCTAAGGCTGCGATAACTGGGGCAGCCTTAGGGAAATTTGGGCGCGCACCGGTGACATGAACGATGTCTCCATCCTTGATAACACCTTGACCCGCCACGCCCAGCCCCTGACTTTGACCAGATAAAACTACGATCAGCCGTGAGTATTCCACCCCAGATGCTGGAAGCGAGACAGCGTTGCGCTACTTAGTCGCTATTAGAGCCTTACCGTGGATATTGACCTCGTTGATTCAGCGGTTAGTGCGAGACCCGTGGCGAACCTTGGCTGCCTTGAGCAGACGAGACTTGCTGCCCACACCGCAAAGGCTGCGGATCTGGTTAGAACTTAGATCCAATCGAGCCGAACAAATCTCGGTGCTGCCTAGATCGCCAAATCTGTCAAAAGTCAGTACTTCGATTAATGGCAATCCAGATACAGTCTTGCATTTTGTAACAAACTCTCTTCCCTACACAAACGCTGGTTACACAATTCGAACACACCAAATAATTGAAGCACAACTGCTTGCTGGGATTTCTGCTTCTGCTGTAACTCGATATGGATATCCAATTACTGCCGGTAATGTACTTGCCGGCAACAGCACTAAAGTGCGTGGGTTTAACTCTGACCAAGAAATTACTTATCACCATCTACAGCCAACTGGGCTTGTAAAATTTGAGAATCCTGAACCTGCCATTGTTGCTGCCGAGAAATTAGTTAGAAAGTTAAAGCCAGTTGTTTTACATGCTGCCACTGATTTTATGAATGGTGAGTTAGCTCATGCAGTTGCACAGCGAACTGGCTTGCCATTCGTATATGAAGTTAGAGGTTTTCTAGAAGACTCCTGGTTAGCTAAACAAAAAGATCATCCCGTTCATTCGAGTAGATATCTCGATGCTCGAAATCGGGAAACACAAGTTATGTTAAAAGCTGATGCTATTACAACTTTGAGTTTGACCATGAAGCTAGAAATGATAGAACGTGGAATTGATCCTAATAAAATTCATTTAATGCCAAATGCAGTTCCAGAAAACCTTCTTTCCAGAGAGATGGATTCAACTCAGGCTAGGAAATTGCTAGGCCTGCCTCAATTGCCAACTTTCGGAATTGCTTCCACATTGCATGAGTTTGAAAACACCCAGATGTTGATTCAAGTTCTTGAGTTACTGCAAGCCCGTGGGAAAATAGCTCAATTATTGATTGTTGGAGATGGTCCACAATTAGAGCAACTTAAGAAACTGGCTAAGTCATCCGCATTAAGAGAGCGGATTCATATCGTGGGTCGAAAGGATTTTGATCAAGTCCACAACTATTTCTTGAGCATGGATGTATTCTGCTTACCTCGAAGTTTGTCTAGAGTGACATCATTAGTAACACCTCTTAAACCACTAGAGGCAATGGCTCTTGGTCGAGTAGTTGTTGGAAGCGACTTGCCAGCCATTCAAGAGCTCATAATCAATGGGGAAACTGGTTTGTTGGCACCGCCAGGCGACGCAAGCGCATTCACCACTGCAGTAGAGCGGGTTCTGTACGATCAGGGCCTGCGTTCCGAAATTTCCATTGCTGCCAAGCAATGGGTGTCTCAAAACAGGACTTGGCCGCGTATCGCTTTGCAATACCGAGATCTTTACGCTCGGTTAAGTCAGCGATAACTGCCTTACGGAGGATAGATGTCAAGCGACTTAGTAGTCATTGGATTGGGCTATGTGGGACTCCCACTCGCCCAAGAAGCTATCCGTTCGGGGTTATCTGTAATTGGTTATGACGTGAGTGATCGCGTAATTGATGGATTAATGGCTGGTAAGTCTCATGTTGATGATCTTTCCAATCAAGATATCGAGGAAATGCGCACTAAAGGATTTATTGCAACTAAGGATGATTCTGTTTTAGCGCAAGCTAAAGCAATTGTAATTTGTGTACCAACTCCGTTATCAGATGATGGCGGGCCAGATCTGGGAGCAGTTTTGGGCGCAACCAAAGCAATTGCCAAGAATCTCCGTAAAGGTCAACTAGTGGTCTTGGAGTCAACAACTTATCCTGGAACAACTGAAGAAGTGGTTCAACCAATTTTAGAATCGGGTGGACTAAAGGCTGGGGTAGATTTTCATTTAGCATTTTCACCAGAAAGAATTGATCCAGGAAATAAGAAATTTGGAATGCGCAATACTCCTAAGGTTGTCGGCGGAGTAAATCCAGAAAGCACAGAGGTTGCAGCAGCTCTTTATTCCAAGTTTGTGGACACTGTGGTTAGAGCCAAGGGCACTAGAGAAGCTGAGATGGCCAAGTTGTTAGAAAATACATACCGTCATATCAATATTGCATTAGTAAATGAGATGGCAATGTTCTCCAAAGATCTCAAGATCGACCTATGGGATGTAATTAAATGTGCCTCCACAAAACCGTTTGGTTTCCAAGCCTTTTATCCAGGTCCAGGGGTTGGTGGACATTGCATCCCAATTGATCCAAATTACCTGTCATACCAAGTTAAGGCCAACCTAGGTTATGCGTTTAGATTTGTTGAATTAGCTCAAGAAATTAATGCTGGAATGCCCTCCTATGTCGTACGCAGAACTCAAGACCTGCTAAACAATGTCGGAAAGCCACTAAAAGGCTCCACAGTTTTATTGTTAGGTGTAACTTATAAGCCAGACATTGCCGATCAGCGAGAATCCCCTGCCATTCCAGTTGGACAACAGCTCATGGAGCATGGGGCAAAAGTAATCTTCCATGATCCAATGGTTGAGCAATGGAATTTAGAAGGAACAAAACTTGACCGGATTAAAGATCTAGATATGGCTCTTTCGACTTCTGATATCACGATTTTGTTACAAGATCACACAAGTTATGATCATAAAAGTTTGGCTGATAAAGCAAAGCTCTTGTTTGACACTCGAGGCCAAATTGATATAGCTGGGGTAGAAAGATTGTGAGTGAAGCTGGGAAGCTTCGCCCGGTAAGCGCTCGCTTACCGTTATCTTCGTACCTAAAAGACCTGTGGAAGAGAAGATTTTTTATTGCCTCTTTTGCTAGAGCTCGAGTTGAAGGTCAGAATTCAAATGCAGTTCTAGGTCAAGCATGGTTGCTGCTAACTCCAATGCTTACAGCCGCTGTTTACTACCTGTTATTTGGAGTAATTCTAGGTACCACTCGAGGAATAGATAACTTCGTATTATTTTTAATAATTGGAGTTTTGATATTTAGATTTACATCTAGCAGCACAACTGCTGGTGGAAATTCAATTATTTCTAATCAGGGCCTAATTAGATCACTGCATTTCCCTCGGGCATTGCTGCCGATCGCCTCAACATTACAACAACTGATTCAGGTTATACCCGCTTTAGTAATCATTGTCGCCTGCGCATTTCTAACCGGTGAGTCAATTCGCTGGCAATGGATTCTAATTTTTCCAGCACTGATGCTTCAGTTTATTTTCACAACTGGACTTTCTCTTTTCTTAGCCAGATTAGTTAGTGAAGTTAGAGATTTTGCAAAATTGAGTCCGTTCTTAATTCGTATGTGGGGATATCTAAGTGGAATCTTTTTCAGCGTAGAAGCAATGAAGGATCGTTTTCCAGCTAGCGCCGAACCTTTCTTGCTCTTTAATCCTCTGTACATTTATATGGAATTAGCCAGATCCTGTTTTATGGAATCAGCACCTGCTAGTAGTCAAGACTGGCTTTTAGGTCTTGGTTGGGCAGTTCTATTCCTAGTTATTGGTTTCTCTTATTTTTTCAAGGGAGAAAGTAAGTATGGCCGCGACTAAACCATTGACCGTCTCTGTTGATGAATTGAATGTGGTCTACCGAGTTAAGGGTAGGCGCAAAGGAAAGAAAATTACCGCTAAACAAACTTTTGTGGACAAGTTATTGCGCCGCAGTAATGAGACTGCAATGCGTGAAGTGCACGCCCTCAAGGGAATAAGTTTTCAAACTCGCCAGGGTGAGGCGGTCGCCATTATTGGTAAGAATGGCTCTGGGAAAACAACATTGTTGAGATCAATTGCAGGTCTCTTACCTGCTCGATCTGGGTCTGTTCTAACCAGCTCGCAACCTTCATTACTTGGTGTCAACGCGGCTTTAATGAACCATCTAACGGGTAGAAGAAATATTGAGTTGGGTGGCTTAGCGCTAGGCATGACCCCAAAAATGATTCAAGATCAGATGGATTCCATCATTGAATTTTCGGGGCTTGATGAATTCATCGACTTGCCATTAAGCACTTATTCCTCAGGCATGCAAGCCAGACTTAGATTTGCGATTGCATCTTCACTCCCTCAAGAAATTTTGATGATTGATGAAGCGCTTGCAACTGGCGATGTGGGTTTTAAGAAGCGCTCTCAGGAACGTATTGCTAACTTGAAGGAACATGCTGGCACAATCTTTTTAGTTTCACACTCGCACTCAGTGATTGCAGAAACTTGCGAGCGATCAATTTGGTTAGATGCTGGTGTGATCGTGGCTGATGGGCCAACATCTGAAGTATTACCTGCATACGAAAAAACTCAAGAGTAACCATGAAGGTGCTGGTCGTTACTGTGGTTCACCATCCCAAAGATGCCCGAATAAGAGCTCGACAAATTGAGTGTCTGCTTGCACGTGACGTGCAAATTAGTTTGGCAGCACCTTTTGAAGATTTTCAGGTCGAGGAACTTGACACTAGGGTCAAGCCAATCAATTTACCTCGCGCTAAAGGAACTAAACGTGTGTTGGCGTTACGTGCTGCATCTAAGTTAATCACTCGATCAAGCTTAGAATTTGATTTAGTCTTAATTCATGATCCAGAATTGATTTTTGCTGCACGCAAGAGCAAAGTCCCGGTTATTTGGGACGTTCATGAAGACACTTCTGCCGCATTGAGCATGAAAAGATGGTTACCAAGAGTTTTGAAACTGCCGGCAAAATTGTTGATTGGTTACTTGGAGCGTTACGCTGAGAAAAAATTCACCTTAATCTTAGCTGAGTCAAGTTACCAGAATAGATTTAAGAAGAAATTGAGAATTGTCCCAAATACAACTTCAGTTAAACCATTAAGGAACGTTGCAGACCGATCAAGTGTTGTTTATCTCGGCACAATCAGTTCAGCAAGAGGGGGGTATGAACTAATTGAGTTGGCAAAGAAACTGCACTCACTAGGCGTTACCGTAGAACTGATTGGACCTTGCATAGAACCTCACCTAGAGGTTGCCCTGATTGATTTAAAGAACTCAGCTACATTGCGTTGGTACGGGTTTATGCCTAACCTAGAAGCGTTAAATCTACTTCAAGGAGCAATTGCTGGCTTGTCACTGTTGCACGACCAGCCAAATTATCAACATAGCCAACCCACGAAGATCTTTGAATATCTTTCAGCTGGGTTGCCAGTAATTACAACTAATAATCCTTCAGCTGCCCAGTTAGTTAACAAGGCCAACTGTGGGTTTATTGTAGATTTTCACGAGGTGGATACAGTTGTAGAGGCAGTGACAAAGTTAAGAGATGATGCACAATTAAGACACACCCTTGGTAATAACGGCTATGAATATGTCTTGGCTAATCACTCGTGGGATAAAGACCAGGAGGTATTTCTTAGCGCGATCGAAGATGCTTTGGCGAAGTGATAAACCCAAATCCCCATGTTAAATGCATTGTTGTCAGCACTATTGGTAGATAGAACTTAACCTTCATGGATTGTTTGCGAGATACAACAAATCCCCCAATCACAACTAAACCAGCGTAGCCAGCAATTGGTAGGGCACTAATTGGAAATAAGGAGGCTGCGGAAATTGCACTATATATTGAGATTAGTCCGGAGAGAATTAGCGCACTAAACGTGAGTGGTGGTGCTAAATATCTAAGTGAATTTGTCTCTGGGTAGGTTCGACTGACTTCTCGTCTCCATCTCCCATATTCAAAGTATTGACGAGCCAGGGCCGTCAACGAAGATCTTGGGCGATAGCTAACTTCTAGATTGGGATTGAACCAGATCTTTCCGCCAGACTTTCTAATTCGATGATTTAATTCCCAGTCTTGAGCTCTGATAAATGTCTCGTCATATCCATTTGCGTCATCAAGTGTTTCCCGCCTAAACACTCCAAGATAGACAGTTAATGCCTCACCCTCAGATCCACCAACATGAAATGCTGCTGGTCCTACCCCTAAAGTGCTACGCATTGCACACGCCACAGCTTTTTCAAAATTTGTGATGCCCGTCGCTGCCATAACACCGCCAACAACATCAGCATTGGTTCGAACTAAAGTTTCAAGTGCAGTACTAATGTAATTAGGGCTCAACTCACAATGCCCATCAACTCTAACTATCACTTGATATTTGCTAGCTCTAACCGCAACATTTAATCCAGCAGCAGTTTTACCTGTTTTGCTTTGAACTAACTTAACTCTGGAATCTCGTTGTGCTAATTTAGCTGCCACTTCGTTTGTGTTGTCTATGGATGGACCGAGAGCCAAAATAACTTCAAGATCTACATCAACTTTTTGTTCTAGGACTCGGCTAACCGCTTCATTAAGGTAGGGCGCCTCGTTAAGAACGGGGATAACAACACTCACCCCGTCAAATGACCCTGTGCTCATGGAATATCACCTTAGCGGTGCGAGAATGCGCTCTCGAGTAAGAAGGGCCGAAAAGTGTCAAATACACCTAGAACCGTGGTGCTCCATATTGGCACCATGAAGTCTGGGACGACTTATCTTCAAAATATTATGAAGAGTCAACTGACAAACTTGGCTGCAGTTGATTGGCTCTACCCAATGAAGTTTGCACCTAAGAATGGTGCCCTAAACCATGAACGAGCCATCTATGGCTTAGTCGGTTCAAATATTCCTTGGGTGAGCCCAAAAGAACAAGCAAAGATGGACCACTGGTGGCACAAATTATCTGAAGAGATATCTGATACTGACAAGAATGTGATCATCTCTGCTGAAGCGGTGGCTGTCATGCTCGATGCTGGAATTGAATTGCTAGTAAAGAGCCTACCAAAATGCGAAATAAAGGTTGTGATCACTGCGCGTGATCTGGGTCGAGTCTTACCATCTTCCTGGCAACAAAGTGTTCGAAATGGTCGCACCTACACATACACAGAATATTTCGATCGCATTAAGTTGGCATTTGAAACCCAGGGAAGCGATCCAGTTGGCAGTTCCTTCTGGCAAAGTTACAAGATTGCAGAATTAGTTGAACGTTGGTCAAAATATGTTCCTATCGCCAACATTACAGTGGTTACAGTTCCTAGAAAATCTAATCCCGAAGAACTTTGGCAAAGATTCACAAATGCACTTGGAATTTCTTCCCTAGTAGAGCAGCACCCAACTACTCTAGATGACAAACAAGCCCATATATCCATCACCTGGCCCGAAGCAGAGGCATTAGTTCAACTGAATCAAGCATGGTTTGATCAGAAAATAAAAGTCAGGGAATCAAATCGGCTGAGAAACAACATTATTAGAACTGGTTTTCAACACAATCAAAATCGTGGCCCACAAATTGGTCTAACAGAGCCTTGGTTTTCGCTTGCTAAGACATGGGCCGAACTAGATGCAGAAAACCTGAAAAAAACTGGAGTCAACATTATTGGCGATCTAAATGATTTATTGGTAGATGCCCAATTAAGTTCAGCTACTAGTTGTAGTTCTTCTGAAATTGTTGCGGCTCTTGACTTAGCCAAGCAAATTGGCAGCAAACCTAAGCGCTCACGCTGGACTAGATTCAGGAGCACCTAAGTCTGCAATTAGAGCGTGCCACTTACCTCGACCTAGTAAGCCCACACCTTTTTCTAAATCCAAAACTGCTGAGCTAAATTCTGGATACATCTGCAACCAACGTTCAAACACTCTTTGCTCATCTTCGCGAACAAGATCATCTAAAACCAATATGCAGTCTGCTGCTAATCTTTCATAGATCAAAGGTAATGCTGCAAATCGAGCATAGCTTCCATTACTCGCAGGAGGTCCATCCACAAAAACTAAATCTAAAGCAAGGGTGCCATCTAGTACCGACTGTTCATACCAAGTTGTGTGAACTCCATCTATCAAATATTCGGTCAAACCACTAGATCTAATCTCAACGCGACTAGTCAAGCCCGCTAAGTCCACTAATGCTTTTGTTCGCTGTGCAAATTCTAAACTGCTATCAATTGAAATTATCCGACAATCAATACTGGAAGCCTGAGCAAGTCTAATTGTGCTTAATCCACTACCAATATCTAATATATTTTTGGCATCAATGCGACCAACTAAACTTGTTAACAGCCACAAGACATCTGGTGAAGCTGCCCACTTCCGAGTTGAGAAATGCCAAGCTGGTGCGTGACCTATTGAAATCATGGCTTCAATTTGTTTAGTTTCATTCATAAGCTTTTTGCTAAACAAGCGCCACCACTGTCCGCCTGGAGATAATTGACGATTAACTTTCTGTGGCACTTTGCGAACCAACATTGTCAGTTGGCCCAAATCTCGCCGAATAAGCAGAGTTTGATAAACCAAAAACAGCAGCACGCCCAGAAGGAGTAGGGCAGATAGAGCCAGCAAGGTAGATTGGGCCATAGAGCCAGCCTCTCACAAACTGACACCCAAGGACGTTTATGACTTATCCCAAGCATGAAATAGCCATCATTGGCTGCGGGTACCTAGGTGCTGTTTTGGCTACCGTATTTGCCGAGCAGGGAAATAACGTAATTGGCTTGGATGTGGATCAGGGAAAAGTTGAAAAACTAAATCAGGGTATAGCTCCCTTTTTTGAACCTGAGTTTGATGAGCTTATTGCTGCGGGAATATCTGCCGGGAACTTAAAGTTCACAACAGATCCAAGTGCTATCTCAACTAGCGACTTGGTATTCATTTGTGTTGGCACACCTCAGTTGGAGGGTTCCACAGCAGCAGATTTGAGACAAATTTGGAGCGCTATTGAATTGATCGCTCCCCATTTGCACTCTGATGCACTCGTTGTTGGTCGCTCTACTGTACCTGTTGGGACTGCTAAAGAAATTGAAACTCGCCTACAAAAACTCACTTCAACGAATTCTACAATTGCTTGGAATCCCGAGTTCTTACGTGAAGGTTTTGCAGTTAGAGATACTAGAACTCCAGATCGAATAGTAATTGGCGTACAAAATAGTGATGATGAACAAAAATTGAAGAGTGTTTATGCACCACAGTTATCTAAAGACATTCCATTGCTAGTAGTGGATTTAGCAACAGCCGAACTAGTAAAGGTATCTGCCAATGCCTACCTGGCGACAAAGATTTCATTTATCAACGCAATGTCTGAAATAGCAGATAAAACTGGAGCTGATGTAGTAGCGCTCGCTGATGCAATTGGTTTAGATCCTCGAATTGGTAGAAAATTCCTGGGTGCTGGCGTTGGTTTTGGAGGTGGTTGTCTACCTAAAGACATCAGAGCCTTCATCCATCGAGCTGGTGAACTTGGACTTTCAAGTTCTTTGCAATTTTTAAAAGAAGTAGATGAAATCAATTTGCGCCAGCGAGATAGGGTTTTTTCAATTGCTAAAGACTTGTTAAATGGGTACGTCAAAGGCAAGCGGATAACAGTTTTAGGTGCTGCTTTTAAGCCTGATAGCGACGATGTGCGAGATTCCCCAGCACTTGATATCGCGGTGCGATTAAATTCTGAGGGTGCAAATGTGGTCGTTCATGACCCAAAGGCTTTAGAGAATGCCGCTAAACGTTTCCCGGTTTTAACTTATGAGGGTGACCTAGAAAAGGCTCTTCTCAATGCTGAATTAGTTCTGCACTTAACAGAGTGGATGCAGTATCGAGAGATTGACCCAGTTAGCGCCAAGAAATTGGTTCGAACTCCACAAATAATTGATGGAAGAAATATGTTGAATTTAGAGGCTTACCAGGCTGCTGGCTGGAAAATTGTGGGATTGGGAAGGCAACCAAAGTGACTCAAGTTCGAATCAGCACTGACCAAGTGTTGGATGCTTTAGAAGCCGAAGCAATCAACATACTTCGAGAGACGGCTGGGGCATTTAAAAATCCAGTATTGATGTATTCGATTGGTAAAGACTCCTCGGTTTTAATGGAACTAGCCCGCAAGGCTTTCTTGCCTGCTCCAATCCCCTTTACTTTTTTGCACATCGATACCTTGCATAAATTTAAGGCAATGACTGAATTTAGGGACAGAAAAGCAGCAGAAATTGGATTCAAACTTTTGGTGCACACCAACCCAGAGGGTCTAAATGGAGCAGTAACTCCATGGACGCATGGTGCGCAGGAATACACCCGAGTCATGAAAACTGTGGCACTACGACAAGCATTAGACGCAGGTGGTTATGACGCAGCTATTGGTGGTGCACGACGCGATGAAGAGCGTTCGCGTTCAAAAGAGAGAGTGTTTAGTTTGCGTGAACCTGGGCATCGATGGGAGCCTAGAAATCAGCGACCAGAAATGTGGCGCACTCGTAACACCACGCTAAGTGATGGTCAAACTATGCGAGTTTTTCCCTTAAGTAATTGGACAGAGATTGATGTTTGGCGCTACATCAAGCGAGAGAATATCGAAATTGTTCCACTTTATTATGCAGCTCCTAGAAGATCAGTTATTAGAGATAACCAAATCATAGTTTTAGATGACGATCGCATGCCCTTACAAGCGAATGAACAAGCGGTTGAGCGTCTGGTTCGATTTAGGTCGCTTGGTTGCTATCCCTTAACCGCTGCAATTGAATCTACTGCTAGCAACATGGATGAGCTAGTAGCCGAAATGGAACTAATGCGTGTAAGTGAGCGTGCTGGAAGACTCATCGATGGAGACCGCGAAGCATCCATGGAAGCCAAGAAAACTGAAGGGTATTTCTAATGGCTGACTTTATGAATACCCCATTGCTTCGCGTTGTTACCTGTGGATCAGTAGATGACGGCAAAAGCACATTGATTGGGCGCTTGTTAGTTGAAACAGATTCTGTCCCCTTAGATGAAGTTGAACGTGCTCGAACCTATCGCAGGGCAGGATCAGTAATACCGGTTGGAGAGGTTGATTACTCATTACTCACTGACGGACTTGAAGCAGAGCGCGAGCAAGGAATAACAATTGATGTGGCATACAGACATCTATTGTTACCTTCAGGGCGCAGGGTTGTATTAGCTGATGGTCCAGGTCACGAGCAATACACCAGAAACATGGCTGTTGCTGCCTCAGATGCAGATGTTGCATTGCTCTTGATTGACGCTACCAAAGGTGTGCGACAACAAACTATGAGACATTTAACAGTTTGTGCACTAATGAATGTTGGAACGATTATTGCTGTGATTAATAAATTAGACGCTCTTAACTTTGATGAATCAATTGTAGACAAAATAACAGAACAACTAAACGCAGCAACTTCGCGTTTAGGTATCCAGAGTACTTTGGTTATCCCAGTAAGTGCACTTTTGGGCGACAATGTGATTAGTAAAAGTAAAAATGCCAATTGGTATCAAGGACCAACAGTGCTTGGTGCACTACAAGAATGGCTACCAAGTAAGTCATTAGATGAAGCGGACTTGAGATTACCGATTCAAAGCATTTTGAGACAAGGCGATTGGAGAGGTTACGCAGGCACTCTAGTAAGTGGAAACTTAAGCATTGGTGATGAGTTTATGGTTTCGGAGTCTGGAATCATGGCCAAAGTTTCGGAAATTTACATCAGTGGTGTTCCAGCTACCAAGGCTCATGCGGGAGCAGCTATTGCGATTAAGCCCGATCGAGAGGTTGATATATCTCGGGGTGACCTACTTTGTGGCACAACTGCTCCACTACAGCCAGCTGACCGTTTTTCAGCAGACATCGTTTGGATTGGTGAAGAGCCATTAGCCCATGGGCGTTCATATTTATTGATTAGTGGGCCTAGCTCCGTTAATGCAACGGTCACATCAATTAGGCACCGATTGGATGTTAATACAGGCCACGAAGACGCCGTTCGTCAGCTTTCACTAAATGAGATTGGTCGAGTTTCCATAGCTACTGAAAAGCCAATCCCCCTTGATCTATACAGTGAATTCAAAGATTCGGGTGGGTTCTTACTAATTGATCGAGTAACCAAACAAACTGTTGGTGCCGGGATGATTCACCACGTTTTACGTAGATCATTCAATATTTTGGCTCATAAATTTGAAATCAATAAAGAGACCAGGGCAAGCCTTAAGGCTCAGAATCCAAAAGTTTTATGGCTAACTGGACTGCCTGGATCAGGTAAATCGACTCTAGCTAACGAAGTTGAGCAGGCACTCTTTCAGTTAGGCGTTCATACCTACTTAATTGATGGCGACAACATTAGAACGGGCTTGAATAAGGACCTTGGATTCACTGCTCAAGATCGAGCCGAAAATGTGCGTAGAGTTGGCGAAGTTGCAAAACTTATGGTCGATGCTGGGCTAGTTGTGATTGTTTCGTTAGTAAGCCCATTTCGAGGTGACCGTGATTCTGTTCGAGAATTATTCGAAGCAGAAGAGTTTGTAGAAGTTTTTGTTGACACCCCAGTTGAGATTTGCGCTCAGCGTGACCCCAAGGGGCTTTACGCAAAAGCAAAGGCTGGAAACCTACCAAATATGACTGGTATTGGCCAAGGTTATGAGCCACCATTAAATCCAGAATTGCGAATTGATGGTACGGCTGATTTAACGCAAAGCACTGCAGCTGTTATACAGAAGGTGCTAAAACTAAGTTAGTTGTTATTGATTCTATTTCGAAGAGCTTCTGACTTCTCAGCAACCGTCACTTCAAGTTTCTCACGGTACTCATCAAGTGCAGTTTGCAGTTTTGGATCATTGGTTGCCAGTATTCGAAGTGCTAACAAAGCAGCGTTCTTGCTATTTCCAATAGCAACGGTAGCTACTGGAACACCTGTTGGCATCTGCACAATACTCAACAAAGAATCTAACCCCTCCAGATGATTAAGTGATACCGGAACACCAATAACGGGAAGTGATGTGGCAGATGCAATCATGCCGGGTAAGTGAGCTGCTCCGCCAGCACCAGCAATAATCACTTTAAACCCGGTATTTGCAGCGCTGGTAGCAAAATCCAACATCTGCTGCGGGGTGCGATGTGCAGATAAAACTTCAACATGGGCAGATATCCCAAAATCTTTTAATTGATCAACTGCACCTTGCATGGTTTCCCAGTCAGAATCAGAGCCCATTACAACTGCCACTTGATGCGTGTTCATCGCACTCTCCGATCCCAATTACTCATCAATAGTACCTGCCAAGAAGTCAACAGCATGCGTGACTCTGAAGATCAGGTCTTCCAAGTTGTCACCAACTGCATTTACATGACCTACTTTGCGACCCTCTCTGACTTCTTTGCCATATAGATGAATGTGCAGTTTCGGATCTCGAGCTAAACAGTGCAACAACCCACGGTGTAGATCCTCATGTTGACCTCCGATTATGTTTCCCATAACCGCAAATTGACTAACCATCTCTGGCGAACCTAGCGGTAAATCTAAAACTGCTCTCAGGTGATTTTCAAACTGGGATGTGACTGATCCATCCTGAGTCCAGTGCGCAGAATTATGCGGTCTCATTGCTAATTCGTTTACTAACAATTCACCACTTCCAGTATCAAATAGTTCTACCGCTAAAACTCCAACCACATCAAGGTCATCTGCAATCCTTAAGGCCATAGCCTGTGCTGCGCCAGCACGTTCTGCATCCAAATCAAGGGCCGGGGCAATAACTTGCGTACAGATGCCATTGCTTTGAATGGTCTCCACAACTGGATATGAAACCGCTTGATTGTGAGTGGAGCGAACTACGACAGCAGATAACTCTCGGACAAACTTTACTTTTTCTTCAAGTAACACTGGGAAAATTAGATTTTCGAGTTCAGATTCTGAATTAATCCCCCAGACTCCTCTGCCGTCATAACCACCTGTGGGCGATTTAGCAATGATTTTGGAACCAAATTTTGTGAAGAAGTTTCGCGCTTGTTCAAGGTTTTCAGCAAGCAGCCATTTAGGCATCGGGTATTCCAGTTTGGCAAGCTCTTGTCGCATAAGACCTTTATTTGCAGCATACTGGACAGCTGCGGGAGATGGGAAAACTTTAATTCCATTTTGGACAAGACTTTCTAAAGTTTCACTTGGAACGAGTTCGTGATCCAATGTAATGACATCCACACTTCGTGCAAATTTCAGAACGGATTCAATATCCTGTAAATTACCAAGTGTTTTATCTGCACAAACTTGCGCAGCACTTTCATATTCATCATTGGCAAAAACTCTGAAAGCAATTCCTAAGGAGATAGCAGACTCATACATCATTCGCGCCAACTGACCAGCACCCAGCACTCCAACAACAGGCGTGCCAAATGGGAGTTTGGTTCTATCTTTCATCTGCATCCCTCAAATGCTTAACATCTCCGGACAGGATCTCAATTGTAGAAGTTCCCTCACTTAGCAACAAGGCACCATTCAAGCCAATTCCAACTGCATGCCCAATAGTCACTGACCCATCAAGATTTGTAACTTCAACATTTTTACCAATTGTCGATATCAGCGGAGATATAAACTCTTGTATTTCTTTGTCCGTAAGTATCTGAATTTGATTTGCTGCATTTTTAATTTCTACCAGCAAATCTGCAACAATCACAACTTGATCACTTAGACCTAAGGAAGTGGCGGTTTCTATCTCTGGGGCACTCGAAATGTTAATACCTAGTCCAATCACTGCAAACTCTTGATTTCGTTCAACCAAGATCCCAGCAACTTTCTGCCCATCTACTAGACAATCATTTGGCCACTTAACAGAAATTTCTCGGTCGTAATTTGATTCAACAACTTTTTTAACAGCAACGGCAGTCAGTAGAGGAAGCCATCCTGAATTAGCGCTCAGATTCGATAGTGCCTTTGCATAGGAAACTGCTACTGACCCAGTGCCTGTAATCCAACTTCGCCCTTGACGACCACGACCAGCATTCTGCTTTGAAGCTACCAAAACTGCATCGTCCGAAGCGTCGCCTTGGGCTAGGTCAAGTAATAGATCTTGGTTAGTGGAACCAGTTTCAGTTACCCACCTCAGATTTGTGAATTTAGCCCCATTTTGCTCAAGTAAACCCATTAGTAGGGGCAGATGTGGGCTGGACTGGGGTTTCACGTGGCTAGGGTACGAGTTGTAACAACCAGGAGGGTTCATGAGCACGGCTGATGCGCACGATCCACGCTCAACTGCAGGGAAACTTGAAGAGTTGGCTCTATTCAGAGACCACGCATTGCATTCGGCTTCGGCTGCTGCCATTGAGCGACAGCACAAACGCGGTAAGCAAACTGCTCGAGAACGAGTAGCTCAACTTCTCGACGAGGGCTCTTTCGTCGAGATGGACGAGTTAGTGAGACACCGTTCAAGTAATTTTGGATTGGACGCTGAACGCCCATTTGGGGATGGTGTTCTAACAGGATACGGAACAATTGATGGTCGCCCAGTTGCAGTATTCGCTCAAGACTTCACAGTTTTTGGTGGATCACTCGGTGAAGTTATGGGTGAAAAAATTGTCAAGATAATGGATTGGGCTATAAAAACTGGTTGTCCAATTATTGGAATAAATGATTCAGGTGGCGCTCGTATTCAAGAAGGTGTCTCGTCATTAGATTTGTATGGCGAGATTTTCTATCGCAACGTGCTCGCATCCGGAGTAATTCCTCAAATTTCGTTGATCATGGGGCCTTGCGCCGGAGGAGCTGTTTACTCACCTGCTTTGACCGACTTTATTGTGATGGTCGACAAGACTTCAAATATGTTTATTACAGGTCCTGATGTGATTAAAACTGTAACTGGCGAAGATGTTGGCTTTGAAGAATTAGGTGGTGCGATTGCGCACACCACAAAATCTGGAGTTGCTCACTACGCCGCGAGTGATGAAGCAGATGCTCTCAATTATGTGAAGGCTTTGCTGTCATTCTTGCCAAGTAATAATCTGGATAAATCTCCGGTATTTGAAGAAGAATCCTCTCTAGAAATTAACGAAGATGACTTAAAGATGAACTCTCTCATTCCTGACTCTCCAAATCACCCATACAACATGTTTGATTTGATCAACCACCTAGTTGATGACAGTGACTTTTTGGAAGTTCAACCAGCATTTGCACCCAACATAATTGTTGGATTTGGAAGAATTGAAGGGCATTCCGTTGGAATTGTTGCAAATCAACCTATGCAATTCGCTGGCACTTTAGATATCAATGCTTCTGAGAAGGCCGCCCGATTTGTGCGTACTTGCGATGCATTCAACATTCCAGTAGTCACCTTGGTTGATGTTCCTGGCTTTCTGCCCGGAACAGATCAAGAGTGGGGCGGAATTATCCGTCGTGGCGCTAAATTAATTTATGCATATGCGGAAGCAACAGTTCCAAAAATTACTTTGATAACTAGAAAAGCCTACGGTGGGGCCTATGTTGTGATGGGTGCCAAGAGTTTGCGAGCTGACATCAATCTTGCATGGCCTACAGGGCAAATTGCAGTTATGGGCGCCTCTGGAGCAGTTAGCATCATTCACCGAAAAGAAATCAATGATGCCAAAGATGCCGACCAAACCAGATCAAGCTTGATTCGAGAATATGAAGACACATTGGACAACCCTTATGTGGCAGCCGAGCGAGGCTATGTTGACCGAATTATTCTGCCAAGTGAAACTCGAATGGAAATTGTTAAAGCCTTAAGGGCACTCCGAAATAAGCGGGACGTTATGCCAACGCGCAAACATGGAAATATTCCACTATGACAGACTTAAAGCTGAAAGTAGTACGTGGCAACGCAACCGCAGATGAATTAGCCGCGATTCTTGCGGTGTTGCGGGCTGCCACAAAGTCAAGTGAATCAAAAACAACTTCATCAAGTTCATCTTGGTCAAGCCCAGGCCTGATGATGCGTAAACCATTGCCAAATTCTTGGCGAGAAAGTGCTCTTCCTCGATAACGTATGCGTGTAATTTTGGCATCTAGTTCCCCTGCGCGCGCTACGTTGTTAAAGAATGCTGGAATCAATTTTGAAGTAATTGTCTCCGATGTAGATGAAGATGCTTTATGGCCTTCTATGCAGCATTTATCACCTTCTGAATTCACTAACCAACTTGCTCAACTCAAAGCGCAATCTGTGGCTAAGTCAGTTGAAGGTGAAGCAATAATTATTGGCGCCGACACAATGTTCTTTTTTAAGAATCAATTGTTTGGCAAACCACTAACGGAGGAAGTGGCCAAAGCACGACTAAGTCAGATGCAAGGAAGCACAGGTCATCTCTACACAGGGCATTGCGTGGTCCATGCACCAAGTGCGGTGGCACATTCAAAAGTTGCCACTGCAACAGTTGAATTTGCCACCATGTCAAAAAGTCAAATTGATGATTATGTGGCCAGCCAAGAACCACTCAACGTTGCTGGTAGTTTCACTTTGGATGGTTTGGGCGCAGCATTTGTGCAAAAAGTCACTGGTGACGCTCCAGCGGTCATTGGGCTTTCCTTAAGCACGCTTCGTGAATTAGTTGAGCAGCATGGAGTTAGTTGGACTTCTTTATGGAAGCACGCAACTGATCAGTAACAAACGGTAGTTCTAGGATTAACCCAAATAGGAGATCACTTTGAGCCGACAGATAAAGAAACTTTTAATTGCCAATCGAGCTGAGATTGCGATTAGAGTCATTCGAGCCTGTCGCGATGAAGGCATCAAGAGTGTGGCGGTTTATGCCAATGATGATCGAAATGCACTTCATGTCCAAATGGCTGATGAAGCTTTTTCTCTGAATGGAGATTCGGCTGCTGATAGCTACCTAAATGTGGCCAAGATTCTGCAAGCTGCTCAAGACAGCGGCGCAGATGCAATTCATCCAGGATATGGTTTTCTATCTGAGAATGCTGATTTTGCGCAAGCAGTTATTGATGCTGGTTTGACTTGGGTAGGACCACCTCCTGCTGCAATTAGAGCTTTAGGTGACAAAGTTCAAGCACGTCACATTGCCACCAAGGTTGGTGCTCCGCTGGTTCCAGGAACTAAAGATCCAGTTCAAGACGCTAATGAAGTAGTCGAGTTTGCCAAGAAACATGGCTTACCCATTGCAATTAAAGCAGCCTATGGTGGCGGTGGGCGTGGCATGAAAGTTTGCAGAACTTTGGAAGAGATACCTGAATCGTTTGATTCAGCGGTACGTGAAGCAATCGCCGCATTTGGCCGGGGAGAATGTTTCGTGGAGAGATATCTGGATAATCCCAGACACGTTGAGACTCAAGTGTTAGCTGATGCCCATGGGAATGTAGTTGTAGTTTCCACGAGGGATTGCTCTCTACAGCGTAGGCATCAAAAACTTGTTGAGGAAGCACCAGCTCCGTTCTTATCCCAAGATCAGATTGAGAAGCTGTATGAATCAAGTAAGGCCATAATTAAGGAAGCTGGCTACACGAATGCTGGAACATGCGAGTTTCTAGTTGGACTTGATGGGACTATTTCATTTTTGGAAGTTAACACACGACTACAAGTAGAGCATCCAGTTTCTGAAGAGGTAACTGGAATAGATCTAGTCAGGCAACAATTCAAGATTGCTCGTGGTGAGGCTCTAGACTTTTCAGATCCAACTCCAGTTGGCCACAGTTTTGAATTTAGAATCAATGGTGAAGATCCAGGTAGAAATTTCTTGCCAGCCCCAGGTGTGGTGACTAAGTGGGTAGCACCAAGTGGTCCTGGAGTTCGAGTGGATGCTGGCTATCAAGAAGGTGACCTTGTTGGTGGAAAGTTTGATTCACTCTTAGGAAAATTGATTGTCACTGGATCCACACGCTTAGAAGCGCTGGAAAGATCTAGGCGAGCCTTGTCCGAAATGCAGGTAGATGGGATCGCAACAGCACTCACATTTCACAGGGTAATAGTGAATGACCCGGCCTTTATCGGGGACGATGGATTCAAAGTTCACACTCGTTGGATCGAGACCGAGTTCAAAAATGAAATACCTCAATACCAATCAACAGCGGCTGCTGCTGAAGCAGAATCAAATTCAGAGACAGTTGTGGTTGAAGTTAACGGCAAGAGAATTGAAGTTGTTTTGCAAGGTGATTTTACAGTTAGTGGCAAAAAAGCCAAGAAAAAGTCAACAAGAACATCTGCCAACAAAACATCAGTTGCCTCTGGGGACGCGATAACTGCTCCAATGCAAGGAACAGTTGTTAAAGTTAACGTCAGTAATGGTGATGTGGTGGCAATTGGAGATCTTGTTGTTGTGCTAGAAGCAATGAAGATGGAGCAGCCGCTCACAGCACATAAGGCAGGAAAGATTTCTGGCCTGATTGCTCAAGTTGGAACGACCGTTCAGTCTGGAACAGTTTTGTGTGAGATTAAAGAGTAGTTTTAGCCATCAGTCGACCAACCAAATGAACACCGGCAAAAGCCACTAAAAACTTAATTAACACAGTTGGACTTTCACTTAATCCAAATCCAATAGCTGGCAAACTCAAAACTAAACTTAAGGCCAAAGCATCCTTAACACGAGCCGCTGCAGCTCCCCACATTAAACCAAAAACCGCAGAGATCATGAGTGTGTAGGCATACTCAACGCCAGTTTCTTCAGCGTTTGGTCCAGTATCCAACCAAGCTATAAAAAACCCAAATCCAATTGCTGCCAGGAAAATAAGTTTTTGTCTAGTTGTCATTTTGTTCACTCTTCCTTACTGCAAGCCAAGCCAACGGCAATAATCCAGCAGCTAGCAGTGCTTTAAGTAAATCACCGAATAGGAAAGGCACAACTCCGTTTTGAATTGCCCAACCCAATGAATTATCAGTAACAAGTGCAAGCACTGGTGCGCCAATTGCATAAATAATCACGCTTCCAATTACATACCCAAAAAATGCTCCAACAGGTTTGCGGTCAGTTCCTCGCTTGGCCAAACTTCCAACAACAACTGCAGCCAATACAAATCCAAATAGATAACCTCCAGTTGCGCCAAACACCTTTTCAACACCACCACCACCATTAGCCATAACCGGGAAACCAAACATTGCTGCAAGTAGATACACAACTTGACCTAATGCGCCCCTTACCGGACCTAGTGCTGCAGCAGTTAATAAGACAGCAAAAGTTTGTCCAGTAACTGGCACAGGTGAACCTGGAATCGGAACTGCAATTTGGGCTGTAAGAGCCGTTAAACCTGCTGCCGCGAGCACCCACGCTGTTGAGGTTATGGGTCCAGAAGAAACACGATCAATCAACACACTTCTGGGTGCAATTGCAATTGCCATTAGATACCTTTCGTAGTTGGAGCACTGTCGGTGACGCGATGTAGTTGTCGAGCTGCTTCAGCAATGGAACCGGTAAGACTCGGGTAGATCGTAAATGTACTTGCAAGTTGATCCACGTTTAGACGCTGCTCAACCGCCAAGGTAATCGGGAAAATGAGCTCACTTGCATTTCGAGCAACTACTACTCCCCCCAAAACTACTGATGATTCTGGTGATGCAAATAACTTGATAAGTCCGTCGACTTGCCCTTGCATTTTGGCGCGAGCGTTACCTGCTAATGACAAAGTCAAAACTCTGGCCTTAATTTCACCACTATCAACTAATTCCTGACTAACACCTACAGATGCAATTTCTGGATCGGTAAAGACATTTTGGCTGACCGTATTCAAATCTAAAGGTGAAACTGCATCTCCTAGAGCGTGGTACATGGCTATTCGACCCTGCATTGCTGCAACTGATGCCAAAGGAAGCACCCCAGTGCAGTCTCCAGCAGCGTAAACGTTTCGAGCAGACGTTCTACTCACACGATCTACTTCAATAAAACCGTTTGGCAAGGATTTAACTCCAGCGACATCTAGTCCTAGCTGCTCAGTATTAGGAATGGATCCAATAGCAATTAATGCATGTGAGCCAGTAATTACTTCACCAGAATCTAACTCTACAAATACTTGATTGTCCTTGGCTGAGACATTGCGAGCACGTGCACTGGCTAAAACTTGCATACCTCGACGCTGGAAGACTGATTCAATCAAAGCTGCTGCATCTATATCTTCAGCTGGAAGTACTTGTTTGCGGGATGAAATCAAAACCACCTCGCTCCCTAGTGCTCGGTATGCAGATGCAAATTCCGCACCGGTGACACCTGATCCAATTACGATTAATTTTTCTGGCAGTTCAGTTAAATCATAAAGTTGCTGCCAATTCAAGATTCGTTGACCATCACATAGGGCACTAGGCAGCTGCTTTGGTCTGGCACCTGTTGCAATCAAGATAACGTCAGATTTAATGACTTGTTTATGCGATCCCAAAATGGCTACTTCACCTGAACCAAGTAGTTGACCTTTACCTGAAATGATCTCAACGCTGTTATCAAGTAACCGTTTCCTAATATCTGCTGACTGAGCGGCTGCCAAGGACTTAATACGTTCATTCACTTTTCGAATGTCTGCACTAATTCGCGAACTAGAAATAGCTGCACCATCCAGTAGAACTCCAAGTTGACCTGAATCCTTGGTAGTGGTGATGGCTTCAGCTGTGGCTATCAAAGTTTTTGATGGAACACAATCTGTGAGCACGGTCGCGCCACCAATTCCGCCTCCATCTACGACAGTTACCTTGGCCGAAAGTTGAGCTGCCACCAAAGCCGCCTCATAGCCGCCTGGGCCGCCTCCGATGATGGTTACTTGGGTCACGGGTGGATTGTGGCAGAGGTAGTACTACTCCCAGGTCACTGCGACTAATCTCTCGCTGTGAGCATTGATACGGAGGGTCTGGACCCCTACCAACTAGCGGCCAGTGCCGCTCGAGTCCTGGCAAAAGAAACTAAAGTTGTGCACCACGATGTTTTGGTGGTTTTAGGTTCTGGATGGACACCAGCAGCAGATGCTTTTGGGCCTGCGTCAACTGAAATTTCCGTCACCGAGCTTCCTGGTTTTAGTGCACCAGCAGTTGCCGGACACTCTGGAAAACTTAGATCAGTTCGAGTTGGTAACTTAAATGTGTTAATTCAGATGGGGCGTACTCACTATTATGAAGGAAAAGGTGCACATGCTGTCGTGCATGCAGTTCGAACTGCAATCGCCGCGGGCGTAAAAACTGTTGTACTAACAAATGCTGCTGGTTCATTAAATCCAAAATGGGTTCCAGGAACACCTGTACTAATCAAGGATCAAATTAATCTAACTGGTGGAACTCCATTAGTTGGTGCTCGATTTGTAGATGTTACTGAAATTTACTCAAAAAGATTGCGTAATATTGCAAAACAAGTAAGTCCAAATCTTGAAGAGGGTATTTACACCGCATTTCATGGCCCTCAATATGAAACTCCCGCAGAAATTGCGATGGTTAGAGCCATGGGGGGCGATTTAGTGGGGATGTCCACTGCCTTGGAATCAATTGCCGCGCGCGAAGGGGGTGCCGAAGTATTGGGCATCTCGCTGGTCACCAATTTAGCTGCTGGTATGAGTGGTGAAACACTCAACCATGAGGAAGTTTTAGCTGCTGGGAAAAGTGCCGCAGAGACCATGGGCAAATTGTTAGTTGAGGTAGTTCGAAACTTATGAAGTCTCGTGCAGAGATCTTAAGTTCTGCAGAACTTTGGGCCGAACATGATTTTGACCCTTCATCGAAGGCTGAGCTATTAAATCTAATTGACCTAGCTAAGCATGATGTTTCAGTGCTGGATGATTTAGCAGATCGGTTCAGTGGCCCACTTGAGTTTGGCACAGCGGGTTTGCGAGCCGAACTTGGAGCAGGCATGGCTCGAATGAATCGAGCAACAGTTGCCAAAGCAGCTTGGGGTTTGTCGACCTGGATGTTGGCAAAAAACCTTGATCGGCTGGTAATTGGGCATGATGCCCGACGTGGTTCAGCTCAATTTGCACTTGATACTGCTGAAATAGCTTCTGCATTAGGGATCAAGGTTTTTAAGCTCGAGCCAAATCTGCCTACTCCAGTTTTGGCTTTCGCAGTCAAGCATTTACAAGCAAATGCTGGGGTAATGGTTACAGCTTCACATAATCCCGCAAAAGACAATGGATACAAAGTTTATGATCAAACAGGCTCTCAAATAATTGGACCTACCGATAAAGAAATTGCGCACCTAATCTCAGTGTCTCCGCTTCCCAACTTAATCAAACGAGGCGGTAGTTTTGAAGTTGTCGAAGTTCTCGATTCCTACTTAACTGAAGCTATCAAGAACGTTAATTCACAGATTCCTAAGGACTTAAAAATTGCCTACACTGCATTGCATGGTGTTGGTTCAAAAACTTTCTTGGCAGCATGCGCAAAACTTGGAATCACAAAAATCTTTGAGGTCAAAACACAAGCCAACCCAGATCCTGAATTTCCAACAGTTGCTTTCCCAAATCCTGAGGAAGCGGGGGCCCTTGATCAGCTTCTTCAGATTGCTGACCAACATGGTGCAGATATTGCAATTGCCAACGACCCAGATGCAGACCGAATGGGTGTTGCCATTCCCACAAAAAATGGCTGGCGCAAACTCAGTGGCGATGAAATTGGTGTTATTTTGGGATGGTTCAAGATTGAGAAACTTAAGGAGTTAAATCTACCGCTTGAGGGATCGATGGCTACCTCCATTGTTTCTAGTTCGCTACTAAGTCGAATTGCTGAAAAAAACAATATTGATTTTAACTTTACATTGACTGGCTTTAAGCACATCGGCCGGATTCCTAAACTAATCTATGGATATGAAGAAGCCTTGGGGTATGCCGTAGATCCACAAGTTGTTGGTGATAAAGATGGAATCACTGCCGCATTGTTAATGATTGAGTTGGTAGGTTGGCTTAAGAGAAAAGAGCTTTCGATTGATCAAGTTTTAATCCAAATACAGTCTGAATTTGGGCCATGCGTAACAGACCACTTAACACTGAGGTTTGCTTCTGTTTTGGAAACGAAGTACAAGTTTGAACAAGTGGTGGCGAACCCACCAACACAATTTGGATCGCTTAGAATCACTAGAACTGAAGACTTAAAGTATGGATTAGACGGATTGCCAGCCACAACTGGTATTTATCTGCAATGGGCTGCCGGCAGAGTAATCATTCGGCCAAGCGGCACAGAACCTAAATTAAAGTGCTACATAGAGGTATCTGGTGAATCAACTCTTGAGTCAGCCTTGGAGCAAGTGGCTGTCGTGAAGGGTGCCATGAGTGCACTTTTTGCTTGACCAGCCTCACGAGGTACCCTTTTTTAGTGAAATCCATCGGTAGCACCCTTACTAGCCAATTGGCTGATGCCACTACTTCTGAATCATCCTTAAAAAACTTTCTTTTTGGCTTGTCCCCGGTAGACCAAGTTGGAGCTAATGCTCGTGCAGCGATGCTATCCACTCGATCAATCAAGACCACAGCAAAAGCAGCAGGAATTGATTTAGCCATCTCGATGATTGATTTAACCACCTTGGAAGGCATGGACACTGCCAGCAAAGTTAGAACACTTTGTGCTAAAGGTCGGCATCCAGATATCAGTGATCGAACGATTCCAACAGTTGCCGCAATTTGTGTTTATGGTGACATGGCTAAAATTGCTAAAGAAGCATTAGCTGGCTCTAACGTGAAAGTTGCTGCAGTTGCAACAGCATTTCCTTCAGGTAGGGCATCATTAAAAGTTAAAATTCTTGACACTCAAGAAGCTGTACAAAATGGTGCAGATGAAATAGACATGGTTATTGACCGCGGGGCCTTTTTGTCTGGGCAGTATGGGAAAGTTTTTGATGAAATTCAACAGATCAAGATTGCTTGTGGTGACGCTCATCTAAAAGTAATTCTTGAAACAGGTGAGTTAAAAACATATGACAACGTGAAGCGTGCTTCATGGCTGAGCATGTTGGCAGGGGCAGACTTCATCAAGACTTCTACTGGAAAAGTTCAACCAGCAGCAACCTTGCCCGTTACCTTAGTGATGCTTCAAACAATCAGAGATTTCGAAAAGATCACTAATCACAAGATAGGCATGAAACCAGCTGGTGGAATTAGAACCACTAAAGACGCGTTAAAGTACCTGGTACTCGTGAAAGAGACGCTCTCAGATGAATGGTTAACCCCAGATCTATTCAGATTAGGCGCATCAAGTTTATTGAATGACTTACTGATGCAACGTAAAAAGCTTCAATCTGGCCACTACCATAGTCTTGACTATGTATCGATGGACTAAAGATGACATTTGAGTATGCCCCAGCACCTGAGTCGCGTTCGATTGTTTCTATAAATCCTAAAAACAAGCTATTTATTGGTGGGGAGTTCATAGATGCTAAATCAGGTGAGTACTTTCAGACCACAAATCCGGCAACCGAAGAAGTGTTAGCCGAGATATCACTTGCCTCTGCTAAAGATGTTGATGCAGCAGTTGTTGCTGCGCGAAAAGCCTTCAAATCTTGGTCGAAACTAAGTGGTAGTCAGCGAGCTAAATACATTTATCGAATTGCTCGAATAATTCAAGAGCGCTCTCGGGAACTTGCAGTTTTGGAGACTTTAGACAACGGCAAACCAATTCGTGAATCACGTGATGTAGATGTTCCACTTGTAGCCGCTCATTTCTTTCACTATGCCGGCTGGGCAGACAAGCTTGAATATGCTGGTGTTGGTCCGAATCCAAGACCTCTTGGTGTTGTTGGTCAGGTGATTCCTTGGAATTTTCCATTATTGATGTTGGCTTGGAAGATTGCACCAGCTTTAGCTGCTGGAAACACAGTCGTATTAAAACCTGCAGAAACTACTTCACTTTCAGCACTTCTGTTTGCTGAGATTTGCCAACAAGCTCAATTGCCAGCAGGTGTTGTAAACGTTGTTACAGGAGCAGGTGAGACTGGAAAAGCACTAGTTAATCACCCAGATATCAATAAAGTGGCGTTCACTGGATCGACTGAAGTTGGACGCCAAATAGCCAAAGCAGTTGCCGGTACCAACAAGAAACTAACCCTTGAGCTTGGTGGCAAGGCAGCCAATATTGTTTTTGAAGACGCCCCACTCGACCAAACAGTAGAAGGAATTGTTGACGGTATTTTCTTTAATCAGGGTCATGTTTGTTGCGCTGGGTCTAGGTTGCTTGTCCAAGAATCTATCCACGATGACCTGATGTCACTGCTTTATCCAAGATTAGAGTTGTTAAGAGTTGGTGACCCAATGGATAAAAATACTGATGTGGGTGCGATTAATTCTGCCGAGCAACTTAAAAAGATTCATGAGCTGGCAAACTCCGGTGATGAGCAAGGTGCTGTTAGATGGACATCATCATGTCCACTTCCTGGTACTGGCTTCTGGTTTGCACCAACAGTTTTCACAAATGTTTCACAGTCACATCGAATTGCAACTGAAGAAATATTTGGCCCAGTCTTGAGCGTGCTTACATTCCGCACTCCTGATGAAGCTATTGATAAAGCAAACAACACTCCCTATGGACTAAGTGCTGGAATATGGAGCGATAAAGGTAGCCGGATTTTGGAAGTAGCAGCCAAATTACGAGCTGGAGTTATTTGGGCCAACACTTTCAATAAATTTGATCCAACTAGCCCGTTTGGTGGCTACAAAGAATCTGGGTATGGGCGTGAAGGTGGACGCCAAGGATTGGAAGCCTATCTAGAAGCAGGTGTTGCGCATGAATGATTCACTAGATGTTAAACGAACTGCTAAGTTGTATATCAATGGCGCATTTCCAAGGTCAGAATCTGGTCGTACTTTTGTCGTCAATGACCAAAACAACAAATTCTTAGCTAACGTCTCCAAGGCTTCACGAAAAGATGCCCGAGATGCAGTAGTCGCTGCACGGTCTGCATTCAATAAATGGAGTGATGCTTCCGCCTATAACCGAGGCCAGGTTATTTATCGCATCGCAGAAATATTACAAGGGCGTTCACCTCAATTCATAGCAGAACTTGAATCCGCTGGAGTTAAGAAGGCTGCTCCCCATGTTCTTGAGGCTATCGACAAAATTGTTTGGTATGCCGGATTTAGTGACAAGATATCTATGGTTGTAGGTTCGGCAAATCCTGTCGCTGGTAAATTCTTTAACTTTTCAATTCCAGAGCCAACTGGCGTGGTTGCAGTTTGTGTTTCAAACGAGCCATCTCTCGTTAACCTGGTGAGTCAAATCTCAGCAGCCATTGTCTCTGGAAATACTGTGGTTGTTGTTGTTCCAGAAAACTCATCTTTAATTGCAGTCTCACTAGCTGAAGTGCTCGCTACTTCAGATGTACCAGCAGGTGTAGTCAATATTCTTACAGGGGATTCAGCAGAACTGGCCCCTTGGCTAGCCAGTCATCTAGATGTAAATGCAATGGATTTATCTGGAATTTCTGACAAGAACCTAAAAACTGAATTAGAGGCCTCTGCAGCAACCAATCTGAAGCGTATTTTGCGAACATTCCCAGATGGTTTAAGTGCCATCAAAACCTATGTTGAGATCAAGACTGTGTGGCACCCGCAAGGCTTCTAGTTAAATTCTGAGATAGCTTTTGCATATCCTGGTTTAACAACATTATTGATAATGTCTAAACGCTGATCAAAAGGGATAAAGGCGCTCTTCATTGCATTTATGGTTAGCCAACGTAGGTTTTCGATTGTGAAGCCAGCTTCGGTGTGCAGTAAGTACATCTCAGTTGACATCGAAGTTTGAGACATCAACCTGTTATCAGTATTAACTGTTGCTCGAAACCCTAATTTAGTCAGCGTTGTGATCGGGTGCTCGGCAATACTCTTTGCAGCACCGGTGTGCACGTTAGAAACTGGACAAAGCTCAAGTGGGACTCGGCGATCTCTTACATAATGTGCTAACTCACCTAACTCAAAAGATCCATCAGCATTTTTTGTGATGTCATCAATAATTCGAACACCATGTCCAAGGCGATCTGCACCACAAACTTGTACGGCTTCCCAAATCGATGGAAGACCAAATGCTTCCCCAGCATGAATTGTCATATGAAAATTAGCCCGATGGATTAGATCAAACGCGTCTAAATGTCGTGATGGTGGAAATCCAGCTTCTTTACCAGCAATATCAAAACCAACTACGCCACGTTCACGCCAACGTATTGACAACTCTGCAATCTCAGAAGAGCGAGCTGCGGTTCGCATGGCGGTTAACAAAGTTCGCATCACTATTTTCTTCCCTTGCGCGGCCATTTCTTTCTCACCACGTGCAAATCCCGCTACAACTGCCTCAACAATTTCATCTAGCGACAATCCCTTACTCTGATGAAGTTCTGGTGCGAACCGAATCTCGGCGTACACCACACCATCGTTTGCTAAGTCTTCAGCACACTCAAACGCAACACGTTCGATGGCAGCAGCGGTCTGCATAACAGCGACTGTGTGAACAAATGTTTCTAGGTAACTTTCTAAGGAACCTGAATCTGAGGCTTCTTTGAACCATCTTGCCAAATTCTGGGAACCAGATGCCGGCAGACTCGCATATCCCAATTCATCAGCTAACTGGGCAACGGTTGCTGGGCGTAGTCCCCCGTCTAGGTGGTCATGTAGCAATGCTTTAGGGAGGGAGCGGATCTGTTCTATGTTAAGCATTTGAGCCTCTTCTGCCGTTTAGTAACAGGATGTTAACGCCCAAGAGCCTGTTCAACCTGCGAGTATGCCCCTTTTAGATCTAGGCTCCACCAAAACCGTCCTTCCCTGGCCTTCCCGGTTTCCACACTTCAACAGTCCCAGGAGGACATGTGCTGGATAAAATGTTCAAAATAAAAGAGCGTGGTAGCTCAGTTGCAACTGAGGTGCGCGGTGGATTGGTCACATTCTTGACCATGGCCTACATCATCGTGCTAAATCCACTGATCCTTGGTTTCACGCCAGATATAAATGGAAAGTTCTTAGCTGGAGGTGATGCTCCAAATTTAGCAATGATCGCAGCTGCAACTGCTTTGGTCGCTGGCATTCTTACTATTTTGATGGGCACCGCCACCAATTTTCCGCTAGCGCTAGCTACGGGTCTTGGAATTAACTCATTTGTCGCTCGAATTGCCGCCGACTACATGACCTGGGCAGAAGTTATGGGACTTGTAGTTCTCGAGGGTTTGATCATCACTGTGTTAGTACTAACCGGTTTTAGAGTTGCAGTGTTTAAAGCTGTTCCTGCTCAACTAAAGATTGCAATCTCAGTTGGTATTGGATTGTTTATTGCACTCATTGGTTTAGTTGATGCCGGTTTTGTGCGACGCACCGCTGCTGGGCCAGTTCCAGTCGAGTTGGGATCAGGTGGCACTTTAGATGGGTGGCCAGTATTGGTATTCGTAACTGGAGTGTTAGTTATGACAATTCTGTATGCACGCAAAGTTAAAGGTGCGATCCTTATTGGAGTTCTAGGTGCCACTGCTATTGCAGTTGCTCTAGAAGAGTCACTCAAAATTGGACCATCCTTTATTTCAGCAGATGAATTCAACCCAAAGGGTTGGGGTCTTAATGTGCCTTCAATCCCAGATTCCTTTGTTGCAACCCCAGACTTTGGCTTGTTAGGCCAATTTGATTTATTGGGTGGATTCGCAACAGCAGGTATCATTACAGCAGCTTTATTTGTGTTCACACTGTTGATCACTGACTTCTTTGACACCATGGGAACAATGACTGCAATTAGTGCAGAAGCTGGCCTGTCTGATAAAGATGGGAATGTGCCAAACGCAGACCGAATCTTGCTCGTCGATTCGCTCGCTGCTGTGGCTGGAGGTGCGGGTGGAATTTCATCTAACACTTCTTACATTGAATCTGCATCGGGTGTTGGCGAAGGAGCTAAAACAGGTTTAGCTTCGGTTGTAACAGGAATTGCATTCCTGTTTGCCACATTCTTGTCGCCACTGGTGAATTTAGTTCCTTACGAGGCAGCGACACCAGCGCTGATAGTAGTTGGATTCTTGATGATGACTCAGATTAAAGGAATTGACTGGAGTGATATCACCATCGCACTACCAGCATTCTTGATCATTATCTTGATGCCATTCACCTACTCAATCGCTACTGGAATTGGTGCTGGATTTGTAACTTATGTGGCTCTTAAGGCCTTCACTGGTAAAGCAAGCAAAGTCCACCCAATGATGTGGATCTCTGCTACCGCTTTCTTAATCTACTTCGCTACCGCTCCAATCAAGGAGCTATTCGGAGTTTAACTAGAGAACAAAAAAGAGGCAAGCCTTGGCTTGCCTCTTTTTTTGTTCAAATCAATCTTCTCGATTCACACTACTTGGGGTAAACGCAGGAACACAAACTGCAACATACTCAGTCTCGAGCTCCAATGTGGAATAACGAATTCGCTCTCCAGCTTTTGTCAAAATTGCTTCACCAGCATTAACAATCGTTGCTCCAGAAGAATGCTCGACTTGAACTTTACCTCGAATCACCAGGGTAACTTCATCAAATTCTGGAGTTTGAAAGGGTTCAGTCCAATTAGGTGGTGCGACCATCTTGGCCACCGATACTCCATCAGTATCAGTTATAACCTTTCCAACATATTCTAATATTTCTTTGCCACCTGGAACTTCGATCTTTGCTGGTTGACTAATTAATTGTGGCACTTACGCTCCTATTCGATCCAGTATTAACTGGTATTTTTCTACACTTGGTGATTTAGAGATTGTAGTTGCATTTCTAAGTGCAACTATTGCCTGATCTATTCGGCTCTCTTCGTCTGTGTGCAGGGTAAAGAGTGTCTCACCTTTGCTAACTTGCATATCAAGAGTATGTGACCAAGTCACACCAGCTGCTGAACTCACCTGGTCTTCTTTGCGAGTTCGGCCTGCACCCAAAACCCATGCTGCGTTTCCAATGCTTAAGGCATCTAACTTGGTTAAGTATCCAGAAGTCTGAGCAACTACCTGGTGTTGATATTTAGCTTTAGGAAGTGGTGCGTTCGAGTTGCCACCTTGGGCAGTAATTAGAGCATGCCAAACATCTAATGCGGAGCCATCTGCCAAAGCTGTAGCTGGATCTTTTGTCTTAACACCAGCGAGATCAAGCATTTCATTGGCCAACGCCAAAGTTAGCTCAACAACATCTTTAGGACCTCCACCAGAAAGTACTTCAACAGCTTGAGCTACTTCTAGTGCATTGCCCGCGGCAAAACCGAGAGGTGAATCCATATTTGTTAGAAGCGCTCTAGTTTTAACACCTGCATTCACCCCAATTTCAACCATGGTTTCAGCTAAAAGCCGTGCTTGATCCATGGATTTCATAAAGGCTCCCGAACCAACCTTTACATCTAGAACCAAAGCGGAGGTTCCTTCAGCAATCTTCTTGCTCATAATTGAAGAAGCAATCAATGGAATGGCCGGTACAGTTCCAGTCACATCTCTGAGCGCATATAACTTCTTATCAGCTGGCGCTAAACCCGGTCCAGCCGCACAAATTACTGCTCCCACTTTAATTATTACATCAAGCATTTGTTGATTTGATAAATTAGCTTGCCAGCCAGGGATTGATTCCAATTTATCAAGGGTTCCCCCGGTGTGCCCCAGTCCTCTTCCTGAAAGTTGTGGAACCGCAGCACCGCATGCAGCGACTAAAGGAGCTAATGGCAATGTAATCATGTCGCCTACGCCACCTGTTGAATGTTTATCAACTGTTGGTCTGGTTAGTGCCGAAAAATCGAGTCGCTCACCAGATTTGATCATGGCATCCGTCCAGCGACTGATCTCGGTATTTTGCATGCCGTTGAGCAAGATAGCCATAGCCATTGCAGACATTTGCTCATCGGCAACTATGCCTCGAACATAAGCATCAATCATCCAATCGATCTGTGAATCCGAGAGGACACCTCGGTCACGCTTAATGGAGATTAACTCAACGGCCGAAAACGGCTCAGTCATGAATCCACGCTTCTGGTGTCAAGATCAGTTGGGCCAAATGCGTCGGGAAGTAAGGTGGCAAATGAGATTGGTCCACTTGCAGTCATGATTTGCAATGTGTTCCCACCAAACTCCCAGAGCAGTTGACGGCACCGCCCACATGGAGCTACTGGTTGACCATCACTTGCAACAACTACAAGCGCTGCCAGCGTGCCACCACCTTTAGTAGCTAAATCGCTAACCAACCCACACTCAGCACAAAGCCCCAAACCATAAGATGCATTTTCAACGTTACAACCAGTTATCAATTTACCATCAGTTGTGAATGCTGCTGCTCCTACTGGGAAATTTGAATATGGGCAATATGCTTTTTGCATTGCAGCCCGTGCTTCAACCCATAGACGATCCCAGTCGATACTCATTAGCGATCTTCACCTTTTCGGTAAGGGACTCCATCAGCTGCAGGTGGACGAAGGCGCTGAGAAGCGAAAGCAAGAACCAAGAGAGTAGCCAAATATGGAGCAACGAGAGCTACTTCCTTGGGAAGTGCAGTAGTCATCAAGAACCAACTTACTAATACCGCTCCAGCCAGTCCCAATCCAAAAACAGTTTGATATTTGTTTTTCTTAATGGCCAGGATTGCCAGACCAATTAGAATCAAGGCTCCTAGTAAAACCATCGCTCTTAGGGAAGTGCCGTCACTATCACGCAACTGGAGAGCATCGATATAACCGAATATTCCAGCTCCAATTGCTGTTCCACCTGGGCGCCAGTTACCAAAAATCATTGTGGCCAAACCAATAAATCCACGACCTGCAACTTGTCCTTCTCGGTAAACACCCGATGCTGCAATCGCTAGAAATGCTCCACCTAATCCTGCTAGCACACCAGACATTGTCACAGCTATGTATTTGTAGCGGTAAACATTTACACCTAACGAATCGGCGGCCTTAGGATTTTCCCCAACCGAGCGAAGCCTTAATCCAAATGAAGTTCGCCATAGTACGTAACTAGTTAGGATAAATAGCGTTGCGGCCAGAATGGTCAAGATTGATAAGCGATAAAAGAATCCAGACAAAATACCAGCTAAATCAGAAACGATAAAAATGTTCTTGTCATGAATGGCGACCAATGGGTCAGAGATTTGTTCAACCGAAAATGCTGGAAGTGCCGGAATTGATGGAGATTGAGTTTCACCACCTCCTGGAACCTTGCTAAATGCCAGATTCGCAAAAAATTGTGCAAAGCCAACACCCAGAATATTCATTGCAGTACCAGCAATGATCTGATCCACTCCAAAAGTTATGGTGGCAAGACCAAAAACTAATGCGCCTGCTGCACCAAACAGGCATGCACCCAACAACCCCATCCAAGGTCCGTGCTGCCACCCAAGCCAACCCGCTCCAAAGGTGCCCAGAATCATCATGCCATCTAAACCGATGTTGACTACCCCAGACCTTTCAGACCACAATCCCCCAAGCCCTGCCAAACCAATTGGTACTGCAAGACCAATCGCTGCCGAGATAGTTCCACGACTGGTTAGATCAAAAACATCAGACCAAATTCTGACAAACGAAAGCAAAGCTAATGCGCTAACTAGTATCACAAATAATTTTACCCGGCGAGAATAGTTGCCCCGCGCAATTGAGATCATTCCAGTCATTGTGCTACCGCCGTAGCCTTACCAACAGCGTCTTGTTGACGTCTAACTTTCACTCTGCGCGTTATCTCGTAAGCAATAACCACACTTAATACAATTACACCTTGCATAATCACAATGATTTCACGTGGAACACCAACTAAATCTAAAATTTGAGAGCTAACATCTAGAAATGCCCAAAGCAGTGCACCAAACGCTATCCCCACTGGATGGTTTCGACCCAATAAAGCAATTGCAATGCCAGTAAAGCCATAAGAGCCAGGGAAATTGACAGTAAACGAATATTGCGCACCAAGTAGTAATGGCAAACCTACTAGTCCCGCAACAGCTCCAGAGAGCAACATCGAATACATGGTCATTCGCTTGACATTAACTCCACTAGCTACTGCTGCCGACGGAGATTGACCAACTGATCGCAGATCAAACCCAAACCTGGTTCGATTTAATATGAACCAGTAAGCAAATCCCAACAAGGCAGCCAGAAAAAGCATCCCATAAACCGGGACTTGAGACCCTGGAATACTGAATCCAGGAAATCTACCTGATTCTGGAATAACTGGTGTGCCCACTACGTTTTCAGCAGTTTGCACTCCCAGCATGCTGGGAGCTAGTAAGTAGGCAATTAAACCGATCGCAATAAAATTCAACATGATAGTCGAGATAACTTCGCTAACTCCTCGATAAACCTTTAACCAAGCAGCAATCCCGGCCCAAAGTGATCCAACCAACATCGAAACAATAATGACAATTGGAATCGAGATATAACCTGGGAAAGTTAATGCACCTGCGACTAATGCACCAACCGCTGTAGCCAACCGGTACTGACCATTTACTCCAATGTTGAATAGATTCATTTTGAAGCCAATCGCTACTGCAACTGCACTAAAGTAATATGTGGTAGCACTATTTAAAATTAATGAAATACTGCGTGGGGTAGCTGCATAGTTGATCATTTTGGAAAAGGTCTCAATTGGGTTAGCACCAAATAACATCAAGATAACTGAAGCTAATACCACTGAAAAAATGATTGCCACCATAGGTGCTAGCAGAGCATCCAAAATCCGCTTACTCTTCATTTAGACCACAGCCTTTGCGCCAGTCATAGCGTTGCCCAGCTCTTGTGGGGTTACGCTCTTTGGATCGGCATCGGCCACGAATCTTCCACGAAGTAAAACTTTGATCGAATCACTCATCCCAATTAATTCATCAAGGTCTGCCGAAATTAGTAGAACTGCTAGTCCCCGCGCACGGGCATCTCGCAAGTGATCCCAGATAGCTGCTTGGGCTCCCACATCAACTCCGCGAGTTGGATGTGAAGCAATCAATAACTTAGGTTCACCAGACATCTCTCGACCCACAATAAACTTTTGTTGATTTCCACCTGAAAGAGCACTTGCCAAAACGTCTAGGCCTGGTGTTCGCACATCATATTCAGAGATGATTCTTTGAGTGTCCGCCTTCGCAGCTTTTGGAGTTAGTAGAAATCCATTTGAGTTAGGTGACTGAGACTGGTGCCCCAACATTCGATTTTCCCAAAGTGGGGCTTCTAGAAGTAACCCTTGCCGACTGCGATCTTCAGGAATGTAGGCAACTCCCGCTTCCCGCTTCTGCCTGGTGGACCAGTTAGTGGCATCAACTCCATTTAGAAATATTGTCCCCGTGGAAAGCTTTGTGCCCATCAGCGCTTCTACTAGCTCACTTTGCCCATTACCTTCAACTCCTGCTATTCCCAATATTTCGCCTGCATGGATGTCAAATGAAACATCATCTACATGTGGTTTGACTTGCCCACTTTCGACTCTTAAATTTTTAACTGCCAGAACTACTCGGTTCGTAACAGTACTTCCACGGGTTTCAGGAGTAGGAAGTTCACTACCGACCATTAGTGTGGCCAATTCTTCGGCGGTGACTTTCTGAGTTTTGGTGTTTAGCGTGGTAACTGTTGTCCCTTTTCGGATAACCGTTATCTCGTCCGCTATTGCAAGCACCTCATCCAATTTATGACTAATAAACATCACAGTGATGCCTTCACTCTTTAAGCCGCGTAGGGCTTCAAATAATTCATCAACTTCATGTGGCACTAAAACAGCAGTTGGCTCATCCAGGATCAAAATCCTTGCTCCGCGATAGAGCACTTTTAGTATCTCAACTCGCTGTCTATCTCCAACACCTAACTCGCTGACTAAGTCATCGGGATTCAAGCCAAGTGAATAGCTGTCTGAGATTTCTTTAATTCGATTACTTGCCTTTGTAAAATCAATAGATAGGCCACGCTTTGGCTCACTGCCCAAAATTACATTTTCCAAGACGGTTAAGTTGTCGGCCAACATAAAGTGTTGATGTACCATCCCAATACCAGCCGCTATTGAATCTGAAGGTGAGCTGAATACAGTTGTGGTGCCGTTTACTTTGATTGTTCCTTCATCTGGCTTTTGCATCCCATACAAGATTTTCATCAATGTTGACTTGCCAGCACCATTCTCACCGACAATTGCGTGCACACTCGCCTGTTCCACAATGAGGTTTATATTGCTATTTGCAATTACTCCTGGGAACCGCTTCCAAATGCCAGATAACTCAACTGCGATCAAAGTGTGGCTCCTGAATTTCTACTAAAAGAAGGCTCAGGCTGACAATATTGGCAGCCTGAGCCTTCTGGCAATCCATTCTTAAAAAGAATGTCCTGCTTTACTCTGTCAGAGTCGAGCTAACTGTGATTTCACCGTTCTTGATCTTCTCGGCATAACCATCAGCCACAGAAGCGAACGCTGAGACAACAGGGTTGGAAGAGCTGTAACCAACGCCACCACGTGATAGATCGAAGTTCTGGATTCCAGTTAGTGGGGATCCATTTACTACGCCAGCAATAACATCGAATACTGCTGTATCTACACGCTTAAGCATCGAAGTCACGATGTTCTCTTTGAATTCAGCACGTGCTGGAAGCACATACTCATCAGAGTCAACACCAATACCCCAATAACCCTTGGCCGATCCACCGGCTGCAGCAATTGCTTGATGCATACCTAGACCTGAACCACCAGCTGCTGCGTAGACGATGTCTACGCCTTTGTCGATCATGCCTTCAACTGCTGTCTTAGCGCGATCTGGTGCGTTCCAAGCGCTGTTATCGCCAGCTGGACCCATGTAAGCAACTGAGATAGTTGCTGCTGGATTAACGGCCTTAACACCTTGCTCGAAACCGGCCTGGAAGGCCTTAATCAAATCAATCTCCATACCACCGATAAATCCGACTTTGCCAGACTTACTTGCAGATGCAGCGATTGTTCCTACAAGGAATGAACCTTGTTCAGCTGCGAAGATCAGAGATCCAACGTTTGGTGCATCTACAACTGAGTCAACAATTGCAAAAGTTGTATCAGGGAATTCTGGTGCTACTTCAGCTAGTGCATCGCTATAAGCGAAGCCAACTGCAATAACAGGGTTGTAACCCTCAGAAGCAAGCAAACGTAAACGCTCTGCACGCTCTGGTGTTCCATCTGCATCTGCAGCTTCTACTTCATTAACCTCTACACCGAATTCAGCCACGGCACGGTCAACACCGGCTGCTGCTGCATCGTTGAAGGTTCCATCACCACGGCCACCTGAGTCATAAGCCAAACCGACCTTGACTACCGGTGCTGCGTTTTCTTCTACTGCTGCCTCATCGCTACTTGAGCATGCTGCTAGCACTAATGATCCGGCGAAAAGCACGGATGCGATCTTGATTACCCTGCGCAAGGAAATCTCCTTTATATGTTCGTTACCGACATCACGAAGATCGTGTCGTCGTTAGGGCAACCCTACCTAGGAGTATGAGGGGTTTCCCGTTGAGCGAATAACTGCTACTAAACCGTTATGAAACCCAGGGTGAGATCGGTCACAGGCCATCAGAGGGGGTGAATTCCCCCCATACTTTGCGCAAAGTTGCACATATTTCGCCAACGGAGGCTCTGGCCCGGATGGCCTCTCGGAGTGGATACATCAGATTTTCAGACCCCCGAGCGGCCTGCTCAATCTGAGCTAGGAACTTATCAACTGCCACGTTATCCCGCTTGGCCTTGATTTCAACTAATCGAGCCACCTGTTCCTGCTCTAGAGCAAGGTCAACATGCAGTGGACTGTAAGGCTCTTCTGTTTGGGACACAAACTCATTTACACCAACAATGATTCGTTTTTTAGCATCAATTTCGAGAGCAATGCGGTAAGCAGATTCTTCGATAGCTCCTTTTTGGAAACCCTGCTCAACACCAATTACTGCCCCACCAATCTTTTCCACCGACTTCATAATTTCAAGAATCTGCTTTTCTATTTCATCTGTCATGGATTCGATTAGATAAGAACCACCGAGAGGATCAACACTCTTCGTTATATCCGTTTCATGAGCCAAAACTTGTTGAGTGCGAAGCGCTAATCTCGCTGCTTTCTCAGTTGGCAAACCAATGGCTTCATCAAATGAATTTGTATGAAGCGATTGTGTTCCACCCAATACCGCAGCCATGGCTTGGATTGCCACTCTTACTAAGTTCAACTCTGGCTGTTGAGCAGTTAGCTGAACGCCTGCGGTTTGGGTATGGAACTTCAAAGAAAGAGACTTTGGGTCTTTCGCTCCAAATTGATCCGACATAACTTTGTACCAAACTCTTCGGGCAGCCCGGAATTTGGCAACTTCTTCTAGAAATGATGTCCGAACAACAAAGAAGAAAGAAAGTCTTGGGGCAAAGTCATCTACCGCTAAACCTGCTGCTAAAGCAGCTTTCACATAAGCAATACCGTTAGTTAAGGTGAAAGCAATCTCTTGAGCTGGAGTGGCTCCTGCTTCAGCCATGTGATAGCCCGAAATTGAAATCGTATTCCAATTAGGAATCTCTTTTGAACAATAGGCGAAAATATCTGTCGTTAAACGCAACGATGGCGCTGGTGGGAATATGTAGGTTCCACGAGCAATATACTCTTTGAGTACATCATTTTGAATCGTTCCATTTAGTTTTGTAGCGGGAATTCCTTGTTCTTCAGCTACTAGCTGATACATCAGTAACAAAATTGAAGCTGGCGAATTAATTGTCATTGAAGTTGAGACTTTATCTAACTCAATACCATCAAACAGAGTTCGCATATCTTCAATCGTGTCGATTGCTACTCCCACCCGACCAACTTCACCATGCGCTAGAGGGTGGTCCGAGTCGTAACCCATTTGTGTTGGCAAATCAAAAGCCACTGAAAGTCCCGTAGTTCCATTTTGGATTAACTGCTTGTATCGCTGATTGGACTCAGCAGCAGTGCCAAATCCGGCATACTGACGCATTGTCCAGGTTCTACCTAAATACATATTCGGATAAATACCGCGAGTAAATGGCGGTTGCCCTGCTTCGCCAAGCGCTTGGCTTGAATCCCAATTTTCTAAGTCTGCTTCAGTGTAGATCGGCTTGATTTCGAAGCCGGATTCAGATTTTTGATTACGCTCTGTGCTCATAAGTGAATCGTAACCCCTACCGATTTAACGGTTAAGAGCTGCGACGTCGAATGGTGCTTCCCAGCCAACGGACTGGGTCATACTTAACATCTACCACTCGTTCCTTCATTGGAATAAGAGCGTTGTCTGTAATCTTGATATGTTCTGGACATACTTCGGTACAGCACTTTGTGATGTTGCAATATCCCAAACCATGGTCTTCCTGGGCTTGGTGTTTGCGATCTATCACATCTAATGGATGCATATCTAATTCAGCAATACGCATCAAGAATCTTGGGCCGGAGAAAACTTCCTTATTTTCCTCATGGTCTCTAACTACATGGCATGTATCTTGACATAGAAAACATTCAATGCACTTGCGAAATTCTTGACTTCGGCTGACATCAACTTGCTGCATACGATATTCGCCTGGTTTTGCGTCTTTTGGACCTTCAAAAGCAGGGACCTGCAGTGCCTTTTGATAGTTAAAGGACACATCCGTAACTAGGTCACGAATTACTGGAAATGCTCGCATCGGAGTTACAGTAATTTCAGCCTCAGGATCAAATGTGTTCATCCTGGTCATGCACATCAATCTTGGCTTGCCGTTAATTTCAGCACTGCAAGATCCACATTTACCCGCTTTACAATTCCAACGAACTGCTAAATCTGGTGAATCCGTTGCTTGAATTCTATGAATTACATCCAGAACTACTTCACCCTCATTAACATCCACTTCATAATCACGTAATGCACCGTTTGCTGCGTTGCCTCGCCAGATCTTGAATTTTCCGCGATATCCCATCAGGCAACTTCTTTCGGTAGTTGGGCATATTCTTCAGCAGTAAAGTATTTTTTCAACTCTGACGCTTCAAAAAGTCCGGCTAGTTCTTGGGGCATTTGTGAGATTGGCTCAGTTGCTACTTCAATCGACCCATTCTTTAGCCGGCAGACAACATTTCGATTTCGCCAGTTTGGATCCATTCCAGTGAAATCGTCTCTGGTGTGTCCCCCGCGCGACTCTTCCCGTGTATTTCCAGACTTTGCAATTGCTTCTGATACTAAAAGCATGTTCTCTAGATCCAAAGCTAAATGCCAACCAGGGTTATATTCCTTGCCACCTGGAACTGAAACTTGATCAATCCGAGCTTTAAGTTCCTTTAGGCGAGCTAAAGCTTGATCCATCTCTGTGCCAGTGCGAATAATTCCTACTAAATCGTTCATAACTTGCTGTAAATCTTGATGCACAGAGTAAGGATTTTCACTACCTTTGTTTTCTAATGGTGCACACGCATGATTTTTCGCTTTGTCAATCGCTTGATCACTGCATTTTGGAGTATTGCTCATTTTGGATACATATCCAACAGCGCCCGCTCCAGCGCGCTTACCAAAAACTAGAAGATCTGAAAGAGAGTTGCCACCTAGGCGGTTTGCACCATGCATACCGCCAGCAACTTCTCCAGCTGCAAACAAGCCAGCCACTCCAATTGCGGCTGCTGTGTCGGACTCAACTTGAATGCCACCCATTACATAATGACATGTTGGCCCAACTTCCATTGGCGCTTGTGTAATATCGACGTCAGCTAGCTCTTTAAATTGGTGATACATCGCAGGTAGTCGTCTTTTGATAACTTCACTGGATAGGCGCTTAGAAACATCTAAATAAACGCCACCATTTTCAGAACCGCGTCCTGACTTAACTTCAGTATTGATTGCGCGAGCCACTTCATCTCGCGGCAAAAGTTCTGGAGGGCGGCGATTGTTATCTGGATCCTCGTACCAACGATCTGCTTCAGCCTCGGTGTCAGCGTACTTATCTTTGAATACTTCAGGGATGTAATCAAACATGAACCGCTTACCTTCAGAATTGGTGAGTACTCCACCTTCACCACGTACTGACTCGGTAACCAAAATTCCTTTAACACTCGGTGGCCACACCATTCCAGTTGGATGGAATTGAACAAACTCCATGTCAACTAGTTGGCCGCCAGCTTTAAGGGCTAGGCCAACGCCATCTCCGGTGCCTTCCCAAGAGTTGCTCGTAACCTTGAATGATTTGCCCAATCCGCCGGTAGCAATAATTACAGCCTTGGCTTCAAAGACTACAAAATTACCGTTCTCTCGCCAATACCCAAATGCTCCACTAACTTGACCAGTAGTTTCATCTTTCAGAATTTCAGTAATTGTGCATTCTTGAAATACCTTTAACTTAGCTTCGTATTCGCCAAATTCAGTTTTGTCTTTTTGTTGCAATTGAACAATCTTTTGCTGCAGTGTTCTAATCAATTCCAAGCCAGTGCGGTCACCAACATGTGCCAGTCTTGGGTATTCGTGTCCACCAAAGTTTCTTTGGCTAATACGACCATCTTTGGTTCGATCAAATAGCGCACCCCAGGTTTCTAGTTCCCAGACCCGATCTGGTGACTCTTGGGCGTGCAGTTGAGCCATCCGCCAGTTGTTATGAAATTTGCTTCCACGCATAGTGTCCCGGAAATGAACTTGCCAATTGTCATTTCCGTTCACATTTCCCATAGATGCTGCAATTCCACCCTCCGCCATAACTGTGTGAGCTTTGCCAAACATTGATTTGGAGATAATTGCAACAGACATACCGTTCTCGCGTGCTTCAATTGCAGCACGCAGACCAGCGCCACCCGCGCCTACGATCACAACATCAAAACTATGGCGTTCTAACGACATTTATTTAACCTCACCTTAGAAGAACTGAATGTTTTCGATTAGACCGGTTGAAACACTTCGAACATAAAAATCAGTAAATGCAACGCCTAATAGAGAAATCCATGCAAACTTTGGATGGTGTGGATTCAGATTTGAGACGAATGTCCAAGTTTTGTATCTAATTGGATGCTTCGAAAAATGCTTGAGACGGCCTCCAAATGCATGCCGACAACTATGGCAAGACAATGAGTAGAGCCAAAGCATGGTTGCGTTAAATATGAGCACCAAAGTGCCCACACTCATGTGACCCCATTCACCTTCAGAATTTCGAAACGCCAAAATTGCATCAAAGGTGAGAATAAAGTTAAGCACAATTCCAGCATAGAAAAACCATCGATGTGAATTTTGCAAAATTAGTGGAGCTCTGGTTTCGCCAGTGTATTTAGAATGAGGTTCGGCAACTGCACATGCAGGAGGTGACATCCAAAATGATCTGTAATAACTCTTACGGTAGTAGTAACAAGTCATTCTAAAACCAAGCGGGAAAATCAAGATCAGAAGTGCTGGTGACAAAATCCACCAGGAGCCAAATGGAGTTCCAAAATCCGATGAGCCGTCAACACACGATGTGGCCAAACATGGAGAATAAAAGGGTGATAGCAAAGGTTTTGCATAGTAATGTGCATTTTCAAACGCACGCCAGGTTGAATAAACCACAAAGGACAACAAAACGGTCATCGTGATTGCCGGCTGTAACCACCAACGATCAGTTCTTAATGTGCGTTCAGAGATTTGAGCCCGGCCAGCAGACGAGACACCGTTTTTCATTCATCACCTTTTGCTGTGTATTGGTGGCTAAGGGTAATGAGATATTGGGTGATTGGTAAATTGAAATATTGTTCAGTGGACCTACTGGCTTGTGATCTAACCCACATACTTGCCTAGTTACCCGGCCCTAATAGACCTAATCTCTGGTAAGTCATATTCATAGTCTGCCTGGCAGTCACACCAGCCTTTGTTGCTCCTCGAGCAATTAGGGCAGTCAGCTCGCTGGGATCTTCTAATAACTGTGATGTTCGATCTCTGATCGGCTCGATACAGGCAACTAACTCGTCCGCGACCAGTTGCTTAAATGACCCATAACCCTGCCCGCTCACCGCTTCCGCAGTTTCCTCGATTGGGCGCTTAGTAGCAGCGGCTAACAAGCCGATTAGGTTGCTGATTCCTGGTTTTTCTTCAAAGTCATATGACACCTCTCGTCCTGAATCTGTCACAGCAGACTTAATCTTCTTGGAAATAACACTTGCGGAATCCATCAAAAAGACAGCCCCGCTTGGTGAGGACTTACTCATTTTTGCAGTTGGATCTTGCAGATCAAGAACTCTGGAGTTACCAACAACTGTCATAGTTTGTGGAATAGTGAAAGTTTGTCCGTAAGTTGAATTAAATCTTTGAGCCAAATCTCTGGTCAACTCGATATGTTGCTTTTGATCATCTCCTACGGGTACTGCTGTTGGTTGGTAAAGTAAAATATCGGCAGCTTGCAAAACTGGATAAGTGAATAAACCCACAGTGGCTCGGTCAGCACCTTCTTTTTGTGACTTATCCTTAAATTGAGTCATACGCGCAGCTTCGCCATATCCAGCGATGCAAGACAGCACCCAAGCTAATTGAGAATGCTCTGCCAGGTGACTTTGCACAAATACAACTGAACGATTCGGATCAATTCCTAACGCCAATAGTTGAGCAAAGGAGGCAAGTGTTCTTTGCTTAATCTGCTTAGGGTCGTGGTTGACTGTCAAGGCATGTAGATCGACTACACAGTAATAACATTCGTGGGTTTCTTGTAGATCCACCCATTGATTTAGTGCACCAAACCAATTGCCAATATGAAAAGAATCCATGGTTGGCTGAATCCCAGATAAGACTCTTTTTGCCTGTTCAGCCATGTTGCGAATACTCTCACACTAGGAGGCTATTTCTGCGTCACGCCTAGTCTTCTTGTTCAGTGAGGGGTTCAATTACAACGTGAAACCTGGTAACTCTTCTAGCTTCTACCTTCGTAACCGTTAGCGTCGCTCTATCCCAACTGACCACATCAGAAACTTGAGGCAATCTGCCAATCTGTGCAACTGCCCATCCAGCAACAGTTTCATATGGGCCATCCGGTAAGGAAACAGAAGTCATTTCAGCAAAGTCTTCGAGATTTAGTAAGCCGTCGATGTCAAATTCACCAGAACCAGAGACTGTGGAAGGTTTAACTAACTCATCATATTCATCATGAATGTCACCAATAACTTCTTCAACCAAATCTTCTAGAGCGACAATGCCGTCAGTGCCGCCGTATTCATCAACAACAATTGAAATATGTTGTCCTGCTTTGCGCATTTCATGCATAGCGTTTAAAACAGATTTAGTTCCGGGAAACTTTAAAATATCTCGAGCAATATCGCCCACTCTAATAGAGCGTTCTCGCATATCGGGATTTAGCAGATCACGAACATGGACGAAACCAATAACATCGTCAAAGCTCTCACCTACTACTGGATATCTTGAGTGAGGTTTATCAATTACCCATTGAGCCGCCTTAAAGATGGGCATGTCTGCTTCAAGAAACTCAACTTCTGTGCGTGGCAACATAACTTCACGTACTTCTTTGTCAGTTAAAGAGAACACATCTGTTAGTAGCGCACGCTCTTCAGATGAAAGTGACTCTTGTGCTGTGATTAAGTCGCGTAGTTCAGATGCACCAATTCCAGCTCGTTTGGCATGTGGATCTACTCCGAATAATCTCACCACTAAATTGGTGGAAACCGAAAGCAGCATAATGAATGGTTTAGTTAATCGAGCAAGTAATTCAACTGGCACTGCCAGCACCTGAGCAAACCCAACAGTATGTTGTAAGGCCAAACGTTTCGGTGCCAACTCTCCTAGCACCAAAGAAATGTAGGAGATAACCAGAGTTACCAAAATAAAGGCAACTGTTTCTGATGCTGATTCAGATAAACCAAGATTTTCAATTCCGGGTGCTAGATCTGGAGCGATGCTGGTTGCTCCAAAGCCTGCAGATACGAAGCCTGCCAAAGTGACACCAACTTGCACCGCAGCTAAGAATCTATTTGGACTTGAAACAAGTTTAGATACAAGACGACCACGCCTGCCGGTCAGTTGTTGTATTTGACTCTCGCGCAATGAGACCAAGGCAATCTCTGCTGCGGCAAAAACACTGCCGAGCAAGATGAAAAAGAGAACGACTAATAAATCTGTCGCTACCGAATTCAGGATGCTAATTCATAGCCTTTCCAAGGTTATGGTCAATCGCTGCCAAGAAATCTTGGGTGGTTAAGTATGGCTGATCTGGCCCAATTAACACACTTAGATCCTTGGTCATTTTACCTTGTTCAACTGTCTCAACGCAGACTTTTTCCAACGTTTGCGCAAATTCGGTGACCGCTGGGGTTCCATCCATCTTTCCGCGGTGAGCCAGTCCTTGAGTCCACGCGAAAATAGATGCAATCGGGTTAGTCGAGGTCGGCTTTCCTTCCTGATGCATCCGATAGTGACGCGTAACGGTTCCATGTGCAGCTTCCGCTTCAACAGTTTTACCATCTGGAGTCATCAACACGCTGGTCATTAAACCTAGGGAGCCAAATCCTTGAGCAACCGTGTCAGATTGAACATCACCGTCATAATTCTTACAAGCCCAGACATATCCACCCTCCCACTTAAGCGCGGAAGCAACCATGTCATCAATTAGACGATGTTCATAAGTGATGCCAGCCTTGCCAAACTCAGATTTAAACTCAGATTCATAGACTTCTGCAAATATATCTTTAAATCTTCCATCATATGCTTTAAGAATTGTGTTCTTGGTAGACAAATAAACTGGATAGTTTCTATTTAAACCATATCTAAGTGATGCCCGAGCAAAATCTCTTATGGATTCATCCAGGTTGTACATGGCCATTGCCACTCCACCTGATGGAAAATCGTAAACATTCAATTCCATTGGAGCAGAGCCATCTTCTGGTTTGAAAGTGAGCGTCAAGCTTCCCTTACCTGGGATAACTACATCTGTTGCTCGATATTGATCACCAAATGCATGACGGCCAACCACGATCGGTTTTGTCCAGCCTGGCACTAGTCGAGGGATATTGCTAATGATGATTGGCTCACGGAAAATAACACCACCCAGAATATTCCTGATAGTTCCATTTGGAGACTTCCACATTTTCTTTAGACCAAATTCTGCAACCCGAGCCTCATCCGGTGTGATAGTTGCGCACTTAACCCCTACCCCATGCTTCAAGATTGCGTGAGCTGAATCAATGGTAACTTGATCGCTTGTTGCATCTCTATTTTCAATACTTAGATCGTAATAATGCAAATCCACGTCTAGGTAAGGCAGAATTAACTGATCCTTGATGAATTGCCAGATGATTCGGGTCATCTCATCACCATCAAGTTCAACAACTGGATTGGTAACTTTAATCTTGGTCATCTAAATCTCCTGGTTACTTTTTTTAAATTAAAGACTTTTGACGTCAGCTTGCTTCGTGCGAACGGCTTCGGCTGCAGCTAGAAGTTCTGATTTTTCAAAATCAGTAAGTTGTGTTTCAACTACTTCCTTAATTCCATTTTTGCCAACCTTGGCTTCAACGCCAAGATAAACACCGCTAATTCCGTATTCACCATCTACCCAAGCACAAACTGGCATAACTGCTCCAGAATCTTCCACCACAGCTTTTGCCATTCTGGCTGCTGCAGAGGATGGTGCGTAATAAGCTGAACCAGTTTTTAGTAATCCCACAATCTCAGCTCCACCGTTGCGAGTTCTGGTTACTAGCTCTTCGATTTTAGCTGCTGGAAGTAAATCTGCGAGTGGCTTGCCATCAACCGTGCACCTCGATGGAACAGGGACCATGGTGTCTCCATGCGACCCTAGAGTCAAAGTTTGAACACTTGCTACCGGAACTTTCAATTCTTCTGCAACAAAGTTAGTGAATCGAGCAGTGTCTAACATTCCAGCTTGCCCCATAACTTTGTGCTTAGGAAAACCTGTTGCTAGCGCAGTTAGTGCCGTCATCTCATCTAATGGATTAGAAACCACAATAACAACAGCGTTCGGTGCATGTTTTGCGATGTTTTCAGCTACACCTCTAACAATTTTGGCGTTAACCTCTATTAAGTCCATTCGACTCATGCCAGGTTTGCGTGGCAACCCCGCAGTTATTACTACAACATCACTACCTGCGATAACTTCATATCCTGCGCCGTCAGCTGAGGTTGTCCCACCAACTACTCGGGTCTCAAAACCTTCAATGGAGCGAGACTGATTCATGTCTAGCGCTAGACCTTCAGCCTTACCTTCCAAAATGTCAGTTAGAACTACTTTTTCAAAAATGTTGTATTCAGCTAGTCGCAGAGCGGTGGTTGAACCATAAAAACCAGCACCAATAACTGCAACGACTCCAGAGCGAGCCATTTATTCCTCCGTTGATTTATCTCGATGTCAAGATAGTTCACCAATCATACCTGAATCATGAACTGGTGTAAGGCAGTTAGATAGTTGGCACAACTACAGCCAAGATTCCTAACGCTAAAGCGATAAAAAGATAAATACTGAGGTCAAAATTCTTTGTTCGAATCCCAAGCAATTTATCCCGAGCTCCCAGCCCCCTAAACAGCGCTAAGGCCCCTGATGCTCCTGCTAAAACGATTGCTCCTAATCGAAAATCACCAAAATAAATAATGGTCACCCCAGTTAATGCAATCATTACGATTAGTAACCAGATGCGATGAATCGAAATCCACGATTTCATTTGAGGAGCGCTGCCTCAACTACATTTTGCAGAAGCATGGCTCGAGTCATTGGGCCAACACCTCCAGGGACTGGTGCAAACCAAGATGACTTTTCAATAGCAGATGGAGCAATATCACCAATTAATCCGCTCTGATCCCTTGTAATACCAACATCGACTAAAACTACATCTTGCTTAACCATCTCCCCAGTTAGCATTTGAGGAACTCCGGCTGCTGCAATGATTATGTCGGCTTTGCTTGTGTGAGAGAGTAAATCTTTAGTCCCGGTGTGGCACAAGGTGACCGTTGCGTTTTCGGACTTTCGAGTAAGCAACAAACCTAAAGGCCTACCCACTGTTGTGCCGCGTCCAATAACCACAATGCTCGCGCCATCAATTGAGACTTTGTAATGTCGCAATAACTCAATAATTCCTCTAGGGGTGCATGGAAGTGCGGCAGGAGCTCCTAAAACTAATTTACCCAAATTAACTGGATGCAAACCATCAGCATCTTTGGCGGGGTCAATTGTGGATAGGACTAATTGGACATCGACAAATCTTGGCAGGGGTAATTGAACAATCATTCCTGTGCAATTTGAGTCAGCATTTAGTTGTTCGATTTCATTAATGATCTCAGACTGTGAAGCAGTTGCTGGAAGCTCAACTCTAATTGATGAAATCCCAACTTCAGCACAGTCTCGATGTTTTCCAGCAACATAAGAGGTGCTTGCTGGATCTGAACCAACCAAAATAGTTGCTAAACCAGGTTTATTCTTAAGTGTTGTTACTTTATCTTTTAAATCTGCACGAATTAATGCCGATAAGGCCTTACCGTCCAACAATTGTGCAGTCATGGCTTAATTCTGTCAGTGCCAGAAATGTCTAACCCCTGTGGTGTACATGGTTACCCCTGCAGACTCAGCAGCCTCAATGACTTCTTGATCACGAATTGAACCTCCAGGGTGCACAATCGCCTTCACCCCGGCATCGATTAGTGCCAGAACTCCATCCTTAAATGGGAAAAAGGCATCACTAGCTGCCACGGATCCTTGGCTCCTTAGTCTTGCTCGCTGGACTGCTAGTTGAACTGAATCAACACGATTAACTTGTCCCATTCCAATTCCAACAGTAGTTAAGTCCTTAGCCAACACAATTGCGTTTGACTTAACAGCTCGCACAGATCTCCAGGCAAATTCCAGATCTGCCAAAGTGGATTTGTCTGCAGCACTTCCTGAAACAAGTTTCCAGTTACCCGATAGGTCACCGGTTGAGTCAAAAGTATCAATGTCTTGCACCAAGAATCCACCCGAAATCATTTTCACTTCAAATTGATCTACCTCTGGTTTTGCTGCAAGCACTCTTAAGTTGGCTCTCTTTGCCAACATCTCAAGGGCCTTTGTTGTGTAGCTTGGAGCAATAATTACTTCAGTAAAAATGTTTGCATTTGCTGTGGCAAATTCGGCTGTCACTTCTCTATTCGCAGCAACCACACCACCGAAGGCTGAAGTGGGATCGCAGCCATGCGCTAACTCATATGCAGTTGCAATGTCATCGTGGCTCGCTATTCCACAAGGATTAGTGTGCTTGATAATTGCAACCGTAGACAGATCGTGTTCCAGAACCGCTCGCCAAGCTGCATCAGCATCAACTAAGTTATTAAAAGACAGTTCTTTCCCTTGAAGTTGAATGGCATTTGCAATCCCATTTGACTGACCATCTCGAACAAAAAGTGCTGCTTTTTGTTGAGGGTTCTCGCCATAGCGAAGCTCTGATATCTTCGTAGCTGTCAAGTTCAGTGAGCTTGGTAACTCACCACTAAACCAAGATGCAATCACAGAGTCGTATTGGGCAGTGTGTGCAAAAGCTTCAGAAGCAAGTTTTTTGCGTGTCGCATAATCGAATCCACCACTATCTATGGCTGAGACTGCACTGTGGTATTGAGTTGGAGAAGTTAACACTGCTACTGAATTAAAGTTCTTAGCAGCAGCCCGCACCATTGCTGGCCCACCAACATCAATTTGCTCAATACACTGATCAAAATCTTTAACACTAGCGATGGTTTGAGCAAAAGGATATAGATTTACGATCAAAAGCTGAAATGGATCAATACCCATTGTTCCTAGCTGATCTAGGTGCTCCTTATTGAAAGTATTCGCTAATAGACCTGCATGAATATTAGGATGCAAAGTTTTGACTCGGCCATCGAGCATTTCTTTAAAGTTCGTAACTGTGGAAACATCTTTGACCTTTGCCCCAAGATCTCTAATCACTTGAGCCGTACTGCCAGTCGAAACTATCTCAATATTCAATTTGGCTAAAACAGGAATGATGATTTCTAGTCCAGACTTATCCGAGACCGAGATTAGGGCGCGCTTTATCTGAATAGGTTTGTCAGGCATAGCGCTTATTCCCCAATCTTTAATTTGCCGCTACAAATATCAGTGACCACAGAAACTAACTGTATTTGCTCAACCGTTTTGATCCGCTCATGGAGTGTGGCAGAGGTATCTCCAGGCAAGACCACAACCTCTTTTTGAGCCAATATTCGACCAGTATCTATTCCTGCGTCCATCAGATGAACAGTTGCCCCAGTGACATCAGCTCCAGCAGCTAAGGCATCTTGGACTGCGTGCGCACCTGGAAATTCTGGTAGCAAAGATGGATGAGCATTAATTGTTGGACACTTAAGAAATAGATCACTTCGAATAATTCGCATAAAGCCTGCTGAAACAACCAAGTCTGGCTGTAAACTCAAAACTGTTTCCTTGAGTAATCGCTGCCAGTGGTCATCTTCATAATCCACAAAAGGAATTTCAATTGCTGGAATACCAAATTTGGTGGCTCTAGTAACTGCGTAGGTATCTTTACGATCAACCACTAAAGCTGAAATAGAAAATATTTTCTCTTGAGCACTAGCGTCAGCTAGGGCTTGGAATAAAGACCCATTGCCCGACGCTAAGACAACTATAGATTTCATCTTTCGTGTTTCGCTAACTTGCGAATCTTTAGTTTGCGTCTAAGAAATTCAACAAGCAACATCACCATAAATGCAGGCGCAATTGACACAAAAACTCCGCCAAGCATTGGCAACCACTGTGGACCAAATACAGCCAATCGCCCAGGTCCTGCTGACCCTCCACCGAGCAAACTCAAGATCAAGGTCGCAACTAGAACTAATAAAAGGGCAACAGATGAATTCATGATGATTTCAGATAATTTCGAATTATGCAGCGACCACCAAAGCAAAATTGCAGCAATAGAGCTTAAAACAAATGGAACCAACAAAATTAGCCAAGCATTTGAAATTACATCAGTTGGTAGTGCTGCTAACCAAGGAATGGCAGGATATGCAACTTCATCAACCACTGCAAAGGATGATGCAGTATCAATACTGGTGGAAACACCTGGACCCAATAGCCAGGCATAACCCCAAGCTATTGCTACTGGGGCAAATCCAATTGTGGTTAGCCAAACTAAAAAGATCTCGTAATTTGTGTCTGCTACCGAAGCCACCACTAGTTTTGCTTGATCAAAACTAAGAACTAATCGAACTGAACTTAATACTGCAGCAGCTAATAAAAGCCCGGCAACTAGGTAGCCACCGACTCTAACGCCAATAAGAAATTTGAATTCTTCAAAATTAATTAAAGGATAACCATAGACTTTTACTGCTGCAGATAACACTGCTACTGTGCCCACTATAAAAACTGGTGGGAAAACCCAAAGTGGATAAACTGAAATCACATCATCAGAAGCTAACCAAGCCAATGTTGCAGAAATTAAGAAATTAACACTAACTATTGGAGTTAATACCGACAATATTACTTTTGAGGAGGGTTCCACAATTTTAAAGATACGCATTGCTGCACGTCTTAATAAGAATATGGGGAATAGTGCCAGTAGAAATGGCATCACATCTATTGAAACTCCTGTAACCGAGACTCGCGCTCCATGTGCAATAGGCCAAGCTAACAGCGCAGCCTTAATTGCATTTCCTAAAGAGCCGGCACCTGATGCTCCAAGGGTCCAAACCAGAATTACTGGAAATGCGCACAGGATTATTCCAATAGAGACAGACCAAACTGCAGTTATTGCTGAGGTGCGTATCAAGTCCCGGTGTTCAACAACTACACCTGAATCACTCATGGACTACTTCAGATTACCCATGATGGCGCGCATCAAATTCGCAGCTTCACTTGGTGTTTTACCAACCTTGACACCAACAGCTTCAAGTGCGTCTTGCTTTGCTTGAGCAGTTCCTGCAGAGCCAGAAACAATTGCACCCGCGTGACCCATAGTTTTTCCTTCAGGAGCAGTAAAACCTGCTACATAACCTACTACTGGCTTGCGAACATTGTCCTTAATAAATGCTGCGGCACGCTCTTCAGCATCTCCGCCAATTTCACCAATCATTACGATGGCATCCGTATCAGGATCAGCTTCAAATGCTGCTAAACAATCAATATGTGTTGTTCCAATAACTGGGTCGCCACCAATACCAACAGCAGTTGAGAAGCCGATGTCGCGCAATTCATACATCATTTGATAGGTCAATGTGCCGGACTTACTTACCAAACCAATCCGGCCCTTCTTGGTGATATCTGCTGGGATAATTCCAGCATTCGATTCTCCTGGGCTAATCAATCCAGGACAGTTTGGGCCAATGAGCCTGGTGGTTCCCAAGGTGAGGGCGTGATTTACAAAACCAACACTGTCATGAACTGGAATTCCTTCAGTGATGACTACGCAAAGTGGAATCTTGGCATCGATTGCTTCCATAACAGCTGCTTTAGCAAATTTAGGAGGAACAAAAACAACAGAGACGTTTGCCTTTGTAGCAGCCATAGCCTCTGATACTGAGTTAAAAACTGGGATTGAATGTCCATCAATATCAACTACTTGTCCACCTTTCCCTGGTGTAACACCAGCAACTACTTTAGCTCCAGAAGCCAGCATCCGTTTTGTGTGCTTGGTACCTTCACTACCAGTCATGCCCTGAACCAAAATCTTAGAATCGCTATTTAAGAAAATAGACATTGTTTTCTCCTATTTTCCTGATGCAAGTTGTGCCACAAGTTCGGCCCCTGCATCCATAGTGTCTGCCATTCGAACTGCTGGATGATTCGCAGTTTTTAGAATCTCCCGACCAACCACCGAATTGTTTCCATCTAGACGAACAACTAACGGAACTTTGATTTTCTTTCCATCTGCTTCCAGTAAAGCTAGTGCTTGGACAATTCCATTTGCTACTGCATCACAAGAGGTAATCCCACCAAAAACATTAACAAATACAGCCTTTACATCCTGATCACTCAAGATGATGCTCAAACCGTCCGCCATAACTTGTGCAGATGCACCTCCGCCGATATCGAGGAAGTTTGCTGGGCGCATTCCTCCGTGCAACTCTCCAGCGTAAGCAACTACATCTAACGTACTCATGACTAAGCCAGCACCATTCCCAATGATTCCAACTTGACCATCTAGTTTTACATAGTTCAGGTCTTTGGCTTTAGCAGCTGCTTCCAAAGGATCTTCAGCTTGATGGTCAATAAGCGCTGCATGATTTGGATGTCTGAATGCAGCATTGTCATCCAAGGAGACTTTCCCATCTAATGCAATTACTTTGCCAGCAGGGGTTTGCACTAATGGATTTACTTCAACAAGTGTGGCATCTTCTTTGACAAATACATCCCACATCCGCTGTAGCATCTCGACAACTTGATCCATAATTTCTGCTGGAAACCTTGCAGCAGTTGCAATTTTGATAGCAACTTCTTTTGTGACACCAACGCTGGCATCAATGTTTATTTTTGCTAGTGCATCAGGATTGTTGGCAGCCACTTCCTCAATCTCAACGCCGCCTTCAACACTGGCCATGGCCAAGAAAGTTCTATTGGAACGATCCAGTAAAAATGATACGTAGTACTCAGATGCAATATCTTCGGCAGGAGTTACTAAGACTTGTTTAACAATGTGACCTTTAATGTCTAAACCTAAAATGTCATTTGCTTTATCAAAGGCTTCGTCAGCATTCTTAGCTAACTTAACGCCTCCAGCTTTACCCCGGCCACCAACTTTGACTTGCGCCTTCACCACAACCATGCTGCCAAATTTTTGGGCTGCAGCTTTGGCTTCATCTGCGGTTTTTACAACCGCCCCATCTTGAGTTACAACACCATGCTCAGCAAAAAGTGCCTTTGCTTGAAACTCATATAGATCCATGTTGGTCGCCTCTCAAAAAAATGTTTTCAAGGGCGCAGACTAGGCGAGAGCTTTCTTGGAAATGAAACCACTAAGCCATTCGACGATGGTTGATATTGGTGTTCCTGGGGTAAACACTGATTGCACCCCTGCTTGAGTTAGTTTGAGAACATCCTCTTGCGGGATAATTCCACCTACGAATACCCCAACATCGCCGGCACCAGCATCTTTGAGGAGCTGGATGATCTCTGGGACAAGCGTTAGATGAGCCCCAGAAAGCACTGAGATACCAACAACATCAGCATCTTCAGCTACGACGGTAGCTGCAATTTGTGCAGGTGTCTGGTGTAAGCCGGTGTAAATCACTTCAAAGCCAGCGTCCCGCAGGCCTCTGGCAATAATTTTGGCCCCACGGTCATGGCCGTCTAGCCCTGGTTTGGCAATCACGATTCTTCCCATGGGGACACCTTATGCCCCCAATTGTGGGCAATCCCACCCCCTTTATCCACAGGTAGTCCACAAAAAAGTGGGGGGTGGGGGTTTACTGTGGTGATTAATAGGCTATTCTTAAAGAATTCTGAAAGCGCCCTCAATGCGAGGCCTGACGCAATCCCCGGAGGAAACAACGTGAGAAGTTCACGAACGTTTAACCTGGTTTTAGCACCGCTTGCGGTTGCTGCGTTGTTTTTTACATCGCTTTCAGTCTCTGCATTAGCCAATACCAAACTTCAAGACAGTAAAGAGTTAATGGCGGCTGTTGGGGCAGTTGAAGCGGATCGATTAGATGCCGCCAGTGCCTTAGCTGAGACCAATGAAGACTTAGCCCTAGCCAGAGCAATTTCTCAGACCACTAGAAGCCTGGTCCGTGAGCAACGAACTTTGACTGCAATGGCGAAAAAAGAAGCTAAAGCACGGGCAGCCGAAATGGCCCGACTAGCAAAAGAGCGTTTATTGCGAACTTCTGCCGCTTTAAAGTTTCGAATCTATATCCCTTCTAATGTTGATATTCCAAGTTCTTTCAGTGGAGTTAAGAGAAACCCTCTTCCTGGCACTCGAATCTCTGCGTATTTTGGGCAAAGAGGCTGGCGTTGGGATCGTGGAATTCATACTGGAACCGACTTTGATGGCTACTACGGACAGTCAGTCAAAGCTGCTGCTGACGGCGTAGTTGTTGGCCGAGGCTGGGATGGGTCTTATGGCTACTCAATTTTGATTGCGCATGGTGATGGCGTAACAACTCGTTATGCGCATCTTTCCGATATAGACATCTCTCTTGGAGATCGAGTCTCTATTGGGCAACACATTGGAAATGTTGGCTCCACTGGAAACTCAAGTGGCTCCCATTTGCATTTTGAAGTAGCACTTGGAGATCGACTAGTTGATCCTTTGGACTGGCTGCGTAGTTAGAGTTTTTCAACCGGAGCGTACCTAAGCAGTAACCGCTTCTGGCCTGCTTCTCCAAAATCTATAGTCGCGGTTACATTGTCTCCAGAACCATTAATCTCTTGAACTCGTCCCAAGCCAAACTGGGTGTGATTAACCCGATCGCCAATTTCAAGTTGAACAATTACTTTTGCTGGAGTGGATTTTGCTAAACGAGTAGTAGCTGATTCGGAAAGTGGAGCGTGACCTGGATCTGCTCGCAACACATTTATCAGATGATCTGGAATTTCAGTGATAAACCGGGAAGCCGGATGATATTGTGGAGCACCCCACGCTGAACGACGAATGGCTCGTGATAAAAACAGCCGCTCTCGAGCTCTAGTAATTCCAACATAAGCCAAGCGGCGTTCCTCTTGAAGTTCTTCTTTTTCACCCAAAGAGCGAATGTGTGGAAACACCCCGTCTTCCATCCCAGTTAAGAACACAACTGGAAACTCAAGGCCTTTAGCAGTGTGTAGGGTCATGAGAGTGATAACCCCATCGTCGCGGTCAGGTATTGAATCTGCATCTGCAACCAATGAAACTCGCTCTAAGAAGCCAGTTAGTCCAGCTGCATCTTCGGAAGAGTCATAATCTGCTGCAGCAGCTTCAAGTTCACTAAGGTTTTCAACTCGCACTTGATCTTGAGGGTCTGCTGAAGCGCTCAATTCAGCTAAATAACCGGTCTGTTCTAATACTGCTTGTAGCACAATTGCGGAACCAGCATTGCTATCCGCGAGCGTCTTTAAGTCGTTGATTAATTGGGCAAAAGCCATCACCGTGCTGGCTGCTTTGGCTGCAATGCCAGGAGCTTGATCTGCCTGAGCCAACACTCTAAACAAGGATGTATCTCGTTTATTCGCCATTAAAGTTAAGGCAGCTTCTGCTTTATCTCCAATTCCACGTCTTGGGACATTAAGAATTCTTCGCAAAGAGATATCATCATCTGGATTATTAATGACCTTCAAATAAGCAATCGCATCCTTGATTTCTGCTCTTTCATAGAAGCGAACTCCACCAACAACTTTGTAGGGAATATCTGACCGAATGAATACTTCTTCTACTGCTCGGGACTGAGCATTTGTTCGGTAAAAAACTGCTACATCAGAAAACTTAACCCCAAAATCTTGAAGTTGTTTAATCTGATCAATAATGAATCGAGCTTCATCATGTTCATCATCAGCTATATAAAGACCTACGAGGTCTCCGTCTCCTGAATCAGACCATAGTTTTTTATCCATACGGTTTGGATTCTTAGCAATAACGGCATTTGCCGCCGATAAGATATTTTGAGTGCTGCGATAGTTTTGTTCAAGTAAAATTGTGGTCGACTTGGGATAATCTTTCTCAAAGTCAACAATGTTCCTGATTGTGGCACCACGAAATGCATAAATACTTTGATCTGCATCACCAACAACACATAATCCAGCAGGTGCTAGGCCATCACTAGCTTTACCAACTAGCTCTCGAATCAAGACATACTGAGCAGTGTTGGTGTCTTGATACTCATCTACCAAAATGTGTTTAAATCTGCGACGATATGACTCTTTGACTTGCGGGTTTAGCTGCAGGAGTGCAACAGTGTGTGAGATTAAATCATCAAAGTCAACTGCATTTGATCTACGTAATCTATTTTGGTACTCGCGATAAACAGTTGCTAGAACGCCTTGGGCGCTTTCTGGCTCAATCCGCTTAGCAAAAGTTTCATAATCCTCAAGTTCATTTTTTAGAGTAGAAATTTTGTTTTGTAAACTTCTAGGTTGGTGTTGTTTTGGATCTAAGTCCAAGTCGCGCACTATTAAAGTAATTAGTCTGAGCGAATCTGCTTGATCATAAATCGTGAAGTTAGTACCAATCCCTAGTGCTGCGCCATCTTTGCGAAGAATCCGAACGCAAGCGCTGTGAAAAGTCATGACCCACATATAGCGAGCGTGTGGTCCCACTAATTCCACCACACGTTCTTTCATCTCATTAGCAGCTTTATTGGTAAATGTAATGGCTAAAATTTCTTCAGGGTTGGCAGCGCCAGTTGCTATCAAGTGCGCAATACGACGAGTAAGTACTCGAGTTTTGCCTGATCCAGCACCAGCGACCACTAATAGGCTGGAATCTTGATGAGTAACTGCTTTTGCTTGTGCAGGGTTTAGGTCACTGAGATCTTGGTTGGCTGCGTTGACTGGATTCACTGGCTAAGTCTAAAGATTAGGTCAGTCACCCCAGCCAATTATGGCCAATGAAACATCCGCTGAGCCAGAATTGGCTAAAACTTGAAGACTTCGTAGTTCATCAATTGCTACAAAAGCCAAGCTAGTGCGTGGATTATTGTCTGGGATACCAATATTTGCAGTTAGTGGTCTTGTTGCCCCCCATACAAATACACCCTGAGCAGCGCTTCGCTTTCGAACTGTAACTGATACCAATACTACTTTTGCTTGTGGTGGGATTGTTACTAATTTTGATAGTGGTACTGAAACTATCTTGTCAGATTTTATAGTTGTATTTGTTAGTGCACTAATTGGTCTGATTGGCACGATACCATTCATGCCACCTTCTGGATTAGGTCCTAGAAACCAATTGCTATGTACTTTTAACTCAACTGCAGCATTTCCCTCATTAACAAAAGTTAGAGTTCTATTGCCGCGGAGAGACAAAACTGCATCTGCTGTTGAATTGTAATTAACAGCCAACTGCACTACATCTCCGCTAAAAACTAATACTCGGCCAGCACCTTTTGCGCTGACAGTTATTACGACCGATGCAGCCTCTGGGGCCTCACCCACCTCTGACTTTGGTAAAGCTAAAGATCGAGTTTCCCCAGGTTTAATTGGAGTCTTAACATCAAGTAATGCTGAAGAATTAAGCCTAATCGTTGATCTTGGAGTATTCGCTAATGTTTGTGGAGGATTAGCGAAGTAACCAATCACATCAAGGGCGACTTCAGCTGCTCCAGTTGCAACCGCAACTGAAATTGCTCCATCTGTTCCAACCGGAACAATAGTTTCGGCGCTGGCTGAACCATTCATGTTTACTGGCACTGTTGCAATATTTGGTCTGGTAGTACCTCTGGCATAAACTGACAAACTAGATGGAGCATTGCTATTAGAAACAGTGGCTCGAACTAACACTGCTGCAACACCCGTGCTTGGTAAGCCTGGGATTAATACTGGAGTAGCTGGTGGCAATGGGGTCACTAGTGGTGGAAGCAATGCGGTGTCTTCAACCTCCAATACCACTTCGATTGGCTTCATAATTGGAATTGCTAAATACCTGGTGTCTAAAGTGCTTCGCCTACCACCTAACCGACAAGGCTGGCTAACGCCAAGTCCAGTTTTTGTATCCAAGATTCGAATTGGAGTAATCGCAGTCAACTGCTGTGGGTCAATAACTGCAGTAGGCGCAATCGCACTTGGCGACTCCTCGCAGACAGCAAGTGTTTGAGGATTTGGATTCCAATAAGACGTTAACCCAGCAGCCCCATCCCACGTCATGGACATGTGGACATGATCTCTATGGCAGTAATTGTCATAACTTGAAGACTTCTTTTGTGGATCTGTAGTGCAACCACCTATATCGCGCCAACCTTCATCGGCTCGATAGATCCCCCAGATGCGACCATCCCACAGCACATACATGACACCCATTCGACGAGCATTTGCTCCAGGGCGGCCGTCTGCACCTGGTGCAATTAACCAAGAAAGAAATGACTCAACTTTGGCTCGTTGTTCAAGATTTCGCCAGTGATACATCCAATCAAGCGCTCTGCCTTCTTTGTGTTCACTGGTCCCACCATTTGCGCAGTCCCGATAGATACCAATAACAGTTTCACCATAAACTTCTTTAAGTAGGGCTCTTAGTCTGTCTGCACCAATTTTTGGGCTTGGATCACAGATGACTTGTGACTGATATTCACCAGCTGCATCAAAAGCAACGGTGTCTGCAATTGGGTTGGGAGTCTTGATAGTTGGTGCCACCACTGGAGGAGTTTCTGGCTGCGGAATCACGCCCGGATCAGTTGTAGGTAGTGGCTCTTCATTTGCAGGCTCAACTACTGGGCTAGTGGGCAAGTCTGCCAATTTAGCAGAAGTAGAAATACCGAGCGCGGCCCATAACTCAGGTGTAACTACACCTGTGACCTTAAGTCCTGATGTTTTTTGTGCAGTTTCAACCGCTGCTTTTGTTTTAGTAAAGAACCCACCAGTTACTGGAGTCACACCTAATAGAACTTGTAATCTCTTAACATTCTCATTTTTGTCTTCAAACTTCAATGTTGGCAATGTTTTGTCGATTACAACTGTTTCAGCAGGCGTTGCTGGAACATCTATTACTTTAGTTGGAACTTTCTGTAACTCTTTTGTTGAGTTGATTCCTAATGCTGACCATGTTTTTTGATCAACGATCCCAGAAGTTTTTAACTTACTTTTCTTTTGTAGGTCTACTACTGCATTCTTCGTTTTATTGAAAAATCCACCCGAAATTGGGTTAACCCCTAGTAATACTTGTAACCGCTTAACAGCTGCGTTTTTGTCTCCATACTTAAGCTGCGGCAAAGCACTAACTTGTGATGACTTGGTTTCATTGGCCGCTGCTGGCAGAGCTCCACTTATTGGGAGCAGCAAACTGCTCACCATAAGAACTACTACTGCAGCCCGGATCTGGGGAAAGGGCATGGCTTAACTTTCCCATGAGAATTAGATTTTCGCCTCAAATCTGACACAATGTCGTATGAAAACTAGAAAATCTAGAGAAATTCTAAGAGTTGGAGCAATTAATGTTCGAATTACCTAAGCAGGCCCTAGTAGTTACTGCCCACCCAGACGATATTGATTTTGGTGGTGGGGGAACTGTTGCGTGGCTTAGGTCACAAGGAGTAGGTGTTTCTTATTGCATCTGCACTGATGGAAACCAAGGTGGTGAAGACCCATCAGTTAGTCGTGATGAGATGCGCAAAATTCGCAGATCCGAACAAATTGCAGCTGGTGCAATTTTAGGCGTTACTGATGTTTCTTTTTTAGGTTTTGATGATGGTAAGTTGTTTCCAACACTCGAATTGCGTAAAGCAATTGTGCAAGAAATTAGAAGAGTTAAGCCTGACGTTGTTATCACCCAGTCCCCAGAAAGAAACTGGAACCGTATTTACTCTGCACACCCTGACCATCTAGCAGCAGGAGAGGGTGCAGTACAAGCTGTTTACCCAGATGCAAGAAATATGTTTGCTTTCCCAGAATTATTAGAATCTGGATTTGAGCCTTGGACAGTGAGTGAGTTGTGGTTAATGGCACATGCCACTCCTAATCACTTTGTGGACATCACCGACTATCTACCTAAAAAACTCGCAGCACTTAAGGCCCATGCTTCTCAAACAAATCAAATCGCAGATTTAGAAGAGCGAATCACAAATTGGGGCACATTAGTTGCCGAACAATCAGAACTTGGATCAGGGAAGCTTGCTGAAGGTTTTTTCGTAGTCTCTACTTTGTAGTTACCAGAAAACGGCAATTACAATATTGGCTAGTGTTAGTAGGCCAATGGACAGCCAGGTACCTGAATCAACAGCAGGCTTCTTGCGGTTATGAAAAGCCAAAATAAGAATCACGATAATGAGTAAAGTTTTGACTAATACTTTGGCATTGTCAGGTAGCGGCCAAGCATTTGGGTCTTGATCGTGTAATGGGTAGCGAACTCCTACCAGGCCAATTCCTGCAACAAATGTTAGTAATGCGCCATGCAGCATGCCTGCTTGTATTTTGCGCTCACGCACTCGAGACTGACTGAGAAATCCACCAAACAGGGCTGCGAAACCAATAAAGTGTAAAACTAAGAGTGAATTACGAACAATTTCTAATGTACTCATCTTGCCCCCTGGTTATTCCCACTCAATTGTGCCTGGTGGCTTACTAGTAACGTCCAGTACGACACGGTTCACCTCAGGGACTTCATTCGTGATTCGAGATGAGATCTTTGCAATTAGCTCGTATGGCAATCTCGACCAGTCTGCAGTCATGGCATCTTCACTAGACACTGGTCGAAGGACAATTGGGTGTCCATAAGTTCTGCCGTCACCTTGAACGCCAACACTGCGCACGTCTGCGAGCAGAACTACCGGAAACTGCCAAACGGAGTCATTTAATCCAGACTTTTCCAATTCAAGTCTCGCAATTGCGTCAGCTGCTCTGAGAATGTCTAATCGACTTTGATCAACTGCACCAACGATTCTGATTGCTAAGCCAGGACCTGGGAATGGATGTCGACCAACAATTGATTCAGGAAGTCCCAAACTGCGCCCTACGGTGCGTACCTCATCCTTAAATAAGGTCCGCAACGGTTCTACTAACTCAAACTTCAAATCATCTGGTAAGCCACCAACATTGTGATGACTCTTAATTATGGCCGTAGATGATCCGCCACCTGATTCAACAACGTCAGGATACAAAGTTCCTTGGACCAAGAATTTAACCTCACCAGAGCTTTTTGTTACCAAGTTTTTTGCAGATTCCTCAAAAACTCGGATGAATTGTGCTCCAATAATTTTTCGTTTCTGCTCAGGATCTGAAATTCCCTCAAGTGCCTTGAGGAATCTATCTCTCGCATCAACTACTACTAACTTTGTTCCAGTCGCATTAACAAAATCCTGTTCAACTTGTTCGCGCTCTCCAGTTCTAAGTAACCCGTGGTCTACAAAAACAGCAGTTAGTTGATCCCCGATGGCTTTTTGTACAATGGCAGCAGCGACCGCAGAGTCCACTCCCCCAGAGAGCCCGCAAATTGCTAATCCGGTACCAACCTGGTTTCGAACACCCAGCACTGCATCATCCAAGATTTGATCGGTTGTCCAATTTGGCTGCAAACCTGCAATCTCAAATAAGAATCTAGAAAGCACTTCATTGCCATACTTAGAATGAATTACCTCTGGGTGATACTGCACGCCAGCCAGCCTTCTAGGCCTATTTTCGAAACTTGCTATCCGACATGAAGCGGTACTTGCTGTGATATCGAAGCCGGCAGGTGCCTTTGTTACTGAATCACCGTGAGACATCCACACTTGAAACTTGCTGCTTAATCCTGAAAAGAGTGAACTTTCGGAGTTGATTGTTAGTTCTGTTGAGCCATATTCACGAATACCAGTCTTACCAACTTCCCCGCCCAATTTCTGAGCCATGTATTGAAATCCATAGCAAATTCCAAATATTGGAACATCCGAAGCAAACAAATCCCCACCAACAACTGGTGCTTTGTCTTCATAGACACTTGCCGGGCCACCACTTAATAAAATAGCGGATGGTTGTTTGGCCAGTATTTCGGCAGCCGTTAAGTGGTGGCTAACAATTTCAGAATATAAACCGAGCTCACGAACTCGACGCGCAATTAATTGTGCATATTGGGCACCAAAATCAACAACTAGCACTGGTTTAGGTAGATCGGCTTTCAAGTCAATTCCAACTATTGACTAACAACGATTTCAACGCGCTGCAGTTCTTTAATATCAGAATAGCCACAGGTGGCCATACTGCGTCTTAAAGCCCCGATTGCATTCATAGAACCGTTGGCTGAAGTTGCTGGACCCTGCAAAATTTCTGAAAAACTACCAACAGAATCAACATGAATTGTGCTCGCTCTAGGAAGAGTTGGATGTCCACCCTCAACGCCCCAGTGATAACCCCGCCCTGGCGCTTCTGTGGCTTTAGCCAGCATCGAGCCCACCATTACTGCATCAGCACCACATGCGATGGCCTTAGCAATATCTCCAGTTGAGTGAACCCCACCATCAGAAATAACTTGGGTGTATCTGCCACCAGATTCGTCTAAGTAATCCCTGCGCGCTGCTGCAACATCTGCCACAGCAGTGGCCATTGGCACCTTCACCCCTAGAACTGATTTTGTAGTGCCGCTAGACCCGCCACCAAATCCAACTAAAACTCCAGCAGCACCTGCACGCATTAGGTGCAAAGCTGCTTGATACGTTGCACACCCGCCAACAATTACTGGGACTTCTAGTTCATAAATAAACTTCTTTAAATTAAGTGGTTCGCCAATTGTGGCCACATGTTCAGCGCTAACAGTTGAGCCTCTAATGATGAATAGATCGACCCCTGCACCGATAACTTCTTTAAAATATTTTGCGGTTAGTCGCGGAGATAGTGCTCCAGCAGTAACTATTCCAGCAGAACGAAGTTGCTTTACTCTCTCGACAAGTAGTTGTGGGATTATTTCGGCTGCATACGCCTCTTGGAGCACTTGAGTAACCTGATCTGGACTTGCCTTCGAAATTTTCTCTAAAACTTTCTCAGGATTTTCGTGTCTAGTCCAAAGTCCTTCAAGATTCAAAACTGCAAGCCCACCTAATTTGCTTAAACTTATTGCTGTCTCTGGAGACACAACTGAATCGTTAGGGGCCGCAATAACTGGATGAGCGAAATCAAAAGCATCTATCCGCCAATTGGTAGAAACCTCTTCAGGATCACGTGTACGGCGACTTGGAACTAGCGCAATTTGATCAAAGTCAAAGGCTTCTCGGGCACGTTTCCCACGACCAATTTCTATTTCTGTCACGAATCCTCTTATCGACCTGAGTAGTTTGGCGCTTCAACTGTAATTTGCACATCATGAGGATGAGATTCACGAAGTCCTGCTGCTGTGATTCGAATCAGTCTGCCATTGCTTTGAAGTTCTTGAATGTTACTGGCTCCGGCATACCCCATTGATGCCCTGAGTCCACCTATTAATTGATGAGCCACGTTTGCCAGTGATCCGCGATAAGGCACCTGACCTTCAATGCCCTCAGGCACTAATTTGTCATCGCTTAATACATCATCTTGAAAGTATCTATCTTTACTAAACGATCTACTTTGATTTCTAGACTGCATTGCACCAAGCGAACCCATCCCCCGATATTGCTTATAAGGTTTCCCGTTTACAGTAACGACATCACCTGGAGATTCTTCACATCCAGCCAATAGTGAACCAAGCATCACGCAATCTGCGCCCGCAACTATTGCTTTTGCGATATCACCTGAATATTGCAAGCCGCCATCTGCAATGAGTGGAACACCAACCCCAACAGTTGCGGAGGCTACTTCCAAAATCGCCGTGATCTGAGGTACTCCTACTCCAGCAACTACGCGAGTAGTGCAGATTGAACCTGGACCAACACCGACTTTGACCCCATCAACACCAGCTTCAATTAGAGCAAGTGCACCGTTACGAGTGGCGATGTTTCCACCAATAATATCGATTTCAAATTTGTGTTTAAAACGTTTAACAGTGTCCAATACCGATTGCGAATGGCCGTGTGCAGTATCAACCACTAGAAAATCAGCGCCAGCAGCAACTAGCGCTTCGGCGCGTTCAAAAGCATCTTGGCCAACTCCTACAGCTGCTCCCACAATTAGTCGACCAGCGGTATCTTTTGAAGCATTTGGGTATCTATCTTTCTTAATAAAGTCTTTAACAGTTATCAAGCCAGCTAAGCGATCTCCTTTATCAACAATAGGTAGCTTTTCAATCTTATTTTTTCGAAGTAAATTCAGAGCATCTTCTGGACTGATGCCAACTGGTGCAGTCACCAGTGGCATTGGGGTCATAATTTCACTAACTTTGCGATTTAAATTACTTTCAAATCTCATATCTCGGTTGGTGATGATTCCCACCAATACTTGCTTGCTGTCAACGACTGGTAAGCCTGAGATTCTAAACTTGGCACACATTGCATCAACTTCTGCAATTGTGTTGTCCGGGGTGCAAGTTACCGGGTTTGTGACCATCCCAGATTCACTGCGCTTTACTAAATCTAGTTCAACAACTTGATCCTCAACCGACAAGTTGCGATGGAGGACACCAACACCTCCTTGCCTGGCAATTGCTATCGCCATTCGAGCTTCAGTGACGGTATCCATAGCTGATGAGACAAGGGGAATATTTATGGAGATATTTCTACTCAGCCTAGCTTTGGTATTCACCTCACTTGGCACAACTGCAGACGCATCTGGCAAGACAAGTACGTCGTCATAAGTCAAACCTTCAAGGGCAACTTTCTCAGCACTCATCCGGCTTGGGTCAGGCTTAGATCTGGCCAATTTCACTCCGAAACTTGAAGTTGAGGTTCAGAGATTACTTGCTCAAGGAACGCTCATGTCCAACAGCCCGTTGCGATAGGCCGCAAGTACCGCGGCTGAGCGGTTGTGCACCCCAAGCTTGAGAAAAAGTCGCTTGCAGTGAGTCTTGACTGTGTCCTCAGAAATATACAGGTCAGCTCCAATTTGGGCCTTGGTCTTACCTTCACAAAACCCTCGCAACATATCTTGCTCCCGGGGACTCAATGAAATCTGACTCTTAACTGGCTTTCGGCTTGGATGGATTCCAATTCCAGAGATTGCTGCATAAAGAGCCAGTAATTCATTATTTCGGATGTCTTGACGAATATATCCAGCTGCTCCTGCGTGAGCAGCTTGTGTAAGTAGATTCTCAATTTCGTCTTCTGTCACCAAGGAGATGGTTGAACGCGCTTCTAGAATTACTAGAACTGTGACATCAGGTGCGGCCAGCACAATATCACTAATTAAAGATGAAGGGTCTTTGGTTTGTTCGTTTACCTCTACCAACACTAAATCAAATTGTGTTTGGGAAGCCACTCTTATTAAATCATCTACATCAGCAAATTTTAGAACCCTCTCAACACCTATTAGCTTTGCAAGTCTTCCTCGTAAGTGATCGATAAACTTTTCATTAGAGTGACAAATTGCAATAGTTTTAATTTCAACTGATTTAATCTTTGGATAAGACATATCTACAACTCAAACTTGAGTGCTGCCTAAAACTATTTAATACCCAAACCTAAATAAATGCAAATTCTGAACTAGAACCCAACTGCCGTCGAAATCTTAGTTAATGCATCAGTCATGTCTTGCGTTCGAACAACTCTTGCCGGTAAATCTGCTCGCCATCCTGGCCCTGCAGCAATTACTAATGCAGTGGGGTGCGAAGCAAGCACCTCGACTACCTCAGAAGCTCCAGCAGAATCCTTCAATTGTGCCCAAACTAACACCACTGCTGGCCCAGTTCGCTTTGATGCAGCAAGTAGCGCGCTGGTTGGAACTCGCGGCCCTAACACTCGTGCGAGAATTCTGCGCTCAGCCAAAGCCGCAGACAAAACAAGTGTTCCCAAACTGTGAAGTTCTTCTGGAGCACAAGAGAGTAAAACTGCTCTGGAGTTAACTGGAGTTTTTAGTCTGGATGTCACCTCTTTGAAGCAGCCTTTAAGTGATTCTGTTAACAAATGTTCGAGCTCAATACCTTCGCCTGTCATCTCCCACCGCTTACCAAGTCCAATCAACACGGGGGAAATAACTTGTTCCCAAGTCCAGATTGTTCCACGCTCCGCGATAGCTTCACTCACAATTTGGGTCATGCCGTTTGAATCCATCGATGTAGCAGCTCTGGCAAGTCCACGTGCAGTTGCTGTTGATCCTGGCAGAGGAACAACATTTCCACCACCAGCTGGTGCTGCAACATTCATCTGCAAGCCTGCCGACTCATTTCCCAGATGAGCACACCTTGCTGCTTCAGCAGGAGGTAGGCCCTGAATTACTAATCGACGCATGCGATCAAGAAGTGCGACATCTTCTGGTGTGTAGCGACGATGTCCGCCGCTGGTGCGATCAGTAGGAGTTATTCCATAACGGCGGTCCCAGGTGCGAAGTGTCGCTGGTGCTACTCCCAGCCTGCGGGCTACCGCAGCAACTGTGAGCGTAAAGCGGATCTCGGTGATCGACCCGTCTGAGTGAAATACGTCACCTTGACTCATGCACAACTACCCATTTCTCGAGGGAAACCCACACTTTCCAAGCCTACCCCTCTTTCCCTGAATAAGTTTGCCAGAAACTTGCCAACTTCGAAAGTTGACTAACTTTTGAACAAGTTGTAAATTACTCAACGAGAGGAGCCCCAAATGGCTGATTTAACCCGTCTTCCTGGTCCGAACGCTGATCTATGGGATTGGCAGTTACATGGCGCTTGTCGAGGCGAGGATCCAGAGATCTTCTTCCACCCTGAGGGCGAACGTGGCCCTTCACGAGTAGCCAGAGATAACGCTGCGAAAGCGATCTGCGCTACCTGTCCTGTTCTGCGGCAATGCGCAGCTCATGCCCTATCGGTTAAGGAGCCTTATGGGGTCTGGGGCGGCCTAACCGAAGAAGAGCGCGAAGCTCTTTACACCAGAGAACGAACTACGAATTATCAGTTAGTCGGATAAAAGTCTTTCGGTGGCCGCGCCCCCACGTTTTATGCTGGCCGCCGATTTCAACGTGATTAGTCACGTTGACTCTCCAAGAGAAAAGGCCTGCGAGTATCTCGCAGGCCTTTTCTTTATTTGAATATTTCTTTAGTGAGTATGTCCAGCATGTGAATGTCCGGCTCCACCTGTATTCGCTTCTTCTTCCACCGGTTTTTCAACAACCAAAACTTCAGTCGTTAGAAGCATGGATGCAATTGATGCCGCATTAACTAATGCAGATCTAGTTACCTTCACAGGGTCAATAACTCCTCGAGCAACCAAGTCCTCATATACGTCAGTTTGTGCATTAAACCCATGACCAAACTTCATCTCAGCAACCTTTGAACAAACTACATAACCTTCTAGCCCTGCATTTTCTGCAATCCAACGTAGTGGTTCATTAAGTGCTTTACGAACTGCAGCGACTCCAGATTTCTGGTCTCCTTCTAATCCAAGTTCACCTTCAAGAACTTTTCCAGCGTGAATCAAAGCAGAACCACCACCAGCAACGATGCCTTCATCAATTGCAGCGCGGGTAGCGCTGACTGCATCTTCAACGCGATGCTTCTTCTCTTTCAATTCAACTTCCGTGTGGCCACCAACACGCAGTACGCCAACACCACCAGACAACTTAGCTAACCGCTCTTGTAGCTTTTCTTTGTCCCAATCGGAATCAGAGCGATCAATCTCAGATCTGATTTGCCCAATGCGATCTTTAACCGCAGCAGCATCGCCAGCCCCACCAACAATTGTGGTGTTGTCTTTAGAAACTACGACTCGTCTAGCCTTTCCAAGAACATCTAAACCAACCGTGTCTAACTTCAGTCCAACTTCTGGTGAAACCACAGTTGCACCAGTTAGCACCGCGATATCTTGCAAAACTGCCTTACGGCGATCACCAAATGCAGGAGCCTTAACAGATACTGAAGTAAAAGTTCCGCGGATACGGTTTACAACCAAGGTTGAGAGGGCTTCACCTTCAACATCTTCAGCAACTATCAATAGCTGCTTGCCTGATTGCACTACCTTTTCCAAAAGTGGAAGTAGCTCGGCAAGTGCTGCTATCTTGTTTTGAACTAACAAGACATATGGATCTTCAAGAACGGCTTCCATTGCTTCTTGGTCGGTTACAAAATATGGTGAGATGTAGCCCTTATCAAACTGCATTCCCTCTGTGAAATCTAACTCTAGATCTGTGGTACTGGATTCCTCAACAGTGATTACACCGTCTTTACCAACTTTGTCGAAAGCTTCGGCAATTAACTCACCAATTGCTCGGTCTTGTGCAGAAATAGTTGCAACATTAGCAATCTCTTCTTTACCTGAAACTGGACGCGCATTCTTCTTAAGTTCAGCAGAAACCGCTTCAACTGCTTTTGCAATTCCTTTGTTCACTTCTTGAGGTGAAGATCCGGCCGCAACAAGTTTCAGCCCTTCACGGACTAATGCTTGTGCTAGAACAGTGGCCGTTGTGGTGCCATCACCAGCTAAGTCGTTTGTCTTTGTAGCAACTTCTTTAGCAAGTTGCACACCCATGTTTTCAAATGGGTCTTTAACTTCAACTTCTTTAGCAATGGTCACACCATCATTAGTGATAGTTGGCGCACCCCATTTCTTATCAATAACAACATTGCGTCCCTTAGGGCCAATAGTTATCTTGACTGCATCAGCTAAAGCATTAACTCCACGCTCAAGGGCTCTACGAGCATCTTCATCAAACTTAAGGATCTTCGACATAACTTTCCTTCTATAGCAAAACTTGGTTTGGTTGCGTTTGATGGCGTCCTTTACGGACGCCATCACGCGAGATTTGTATTACTTGTTTATAACAGCGAGCACATCACGGGCTGAAAGCAATAGGTAATCAGTTCCACCATGACTTACTTCAGTGCCGCCATATTTAGAAAAGAGAACTACATCACCAACTTTTACATCTACTGGGATGCGCTTCTCGCCATCTTCATCAAAACGGCCTGGGCCAACTGCTACCACTTTGCCTTCTTGAGGCTTTTCTTTAGCGGTGTCTGGAATTACCAAACCGCTTGCTGTTGTTTGTTCAGCGTCTAGCGGCTGAACAAGGATTCGGTCCTCTAGGGGACGGATGCTGACCGACACGGTCGGACCTCCGATATTTCTCGATTGGATAGTTTTTAGCAGCCGCGGGGTGCGAGTGCTAAGGCCAAGGGTACTAGGGCTTAGCACTCAGTCAACTCGAGTGCTAAGGCTGCCTCGTGGCTGGCCTGCCAGCACTCATTCGAAGTGATCCCAAGGCTGCCACCATGGCCCCGTTATCGGTACAAAGCTTGCGTGGCGGAACGCGCAGGGTGATCCCCTGGGCTTGGGCACGCTCTTGGGCTAACGCTCGAAGTCTTGAGTTTGCCGCAACTCCACCGCCCAGCAATAGGACCTCTACCCCTCGCTCATGACAGGCATCAATGGCCTTGCTGGTTAAGACATCCACCACAGCCTCTTGAAAAGAGGCGGCGACATCTGGCACTGAAATCTCAATACCTTCTTTTTCCTTAGTTTCAATCCAGCGTGCAACAGAGGTTTTTAACCCAGAGAAGGAGAAATCAAATCTATGTTCTACTAGATCATGCGGTGCAGTCAGACCTCGTGGAAATCTAACAAATTCACTATTGCCTTCAGTGGCAAGCCTGTCGATGTGTGGCCCCCCTGGGAAGGGCAGGCCCAGAAGTCTGGCAATTTTGTCATAGGCCTCACCAGCAGCATCATCCATTGAAGTGCCAAGTATTTCAGCACCAATAGTTATGTCTTCCACAAACATTAAAGAGGTGTGTCCACCCGAAACTAATAATGCAACAGCTGGTTCAGTTAATAAACCATTTTCTAATACATCAACTGCAATGTGACTATCTAGGTGGTCAACATGATGTAACGGGATTCCTAAGCCAGCAGCTAAACCTTCAGCTGCTGCAACTCCCACTAATAGCGCCCCGACTAATCCTGGTTGACGAGTGACAGCAATTGCATCTAAATCACTTAGTTTTATCTTGGCTTCAGCGAGTGCTCGCTCCAATGTTGGCAACATAGCTTCTACGTGTGCTCTCGAGGCAATCTCAGGAATAAACCCACCAAATCGTGCGTGTAAATCAACGCTAGTTGCCAACGAATCAGCCAAGAGATCAATTCCTCGAACAATTCCCACCCCAGTTTCATCACATGAGGTTTCGATACCTAGCACTAGTGGCTCATTCATCAGCATCATCTTTCAAATCCAATACCATTGTTTGAGCATTCTTCCCAGGCCCGTAGTAATTCAATCTAATTGTTAGGTTTTGGAATCCTAGTTTTTGATACATAGAAATTGCTGGGGAATTATTGACCTCTACTTCCAAGAAAACTTTTTTAATTCCATGCTTACTCAAAAAGTTAAGAGCAGTAATTATCAGTTGCTCTCCATAGCCCTTTCGTTGGCTCTCAGTGGTTATTGCAATTGTTTGAATGTCTGCATCTTCACCAACATAGGCCACACCTATGTAGCCGATAATTTGAGAATTGCTCTCAAGTACTTGATACCAACGACTTTGCCCTAATCTAGAAAGCTCATCCTCATACATCTTGCGAGACCAAGCGGTTTGTCCAAATAGATGCTCTTCGATTTGGAGCACTTGTTCAAGGTCTAGTTGAGTCATCTCTCTCAATGAATTCATAATTTAGTTGGCTCCACCACATCTGGTCTGCGCAGATAGATTGGCAGGGGTGGCAACAAAATTCCCACTTCCTTGGGTAGAGCACCTTTTCCATCACTGGCTGCAGCAAATTCATTTGGAACCAACTGAGCAACTTTTTCACCAGCCAATACTGCATGGTTTACAAGCATCCCTAATCGTCCAGCAGAAACTGTGATTGTCTTTCCATTAAGAAACTTATCTGGATACACATCAATTGCATCACCAACAAAAGTGTCAGCTAACGTTGCAGCCAAGTCTGGCTTGATCACTATGGGAGATTCGAGTCTTTTACCGTTTAGATAGTTAGAGAAATAAACTTCTTTTCGCCTCGCGTCTGTTACGACTGCTCCAGTAAAGTTTGTGGGGGCGATTATGTCGTGTGTGCAGATACCAAATACTTGGATTGACCTGGCAAAACCAAAAGATTTAGCAAACATCAAACCAACTCTGAGTCCAGTAAACGCACCAGGTCCCACACCAACTGCAACAGCAGATACATCAAAAATACTTAGATTGGCTTCGGTGTATAGATGAGAAATTAACTCTGGTAACAGTTCAGCATGCTGCTGCTCAGCACCAACAGATGATTCAGCTCTAACTTTTTGATTTTCAACTAAAGCAACCGAAAGTGTCCGAGTCGATGAATCTATGGCCAGAGTTAGCATCTCATGCCTTGAGGTCTAAAGATCTCGATTGTGGAATTGTGATCGTGACTTCCCTTAGATCATTAGATTCATCACTATCTCTAACAATTTGAATTAACCAATTCTCAGGTGTCAAACCTTCGATAAGTCCGGAGCCCCACTCAACGACTGTAACCGCACCGTCCAACGATGATTCCAAATCAAGACCATCTACCTCCATAACGCTTGAGAGCCGATAGGCATCCACATGTACTAACTCTGGCCCATTCACTTGTGACTCATGAACGCGAGCAATCACGAAAGTGGGTGAAGTAACTGACCCTTTTACTTTTAGTCCTTTTGCGATTCCTTTTGTTAAGGTCGTTTTTCCCGCACCGACTACACCATCAAGAACGATTAGATCTCCAGATTGAAAATTCCGTGCAAGCGCTTCACCTAATTCGATCATTTTTGCTGGGTCAACAACTTGTAGCTTTATTTGACTCATAAATTTAAATACTTCCGTTGCACACGACTGCCAATTCTCACTAAGACCTCGTATGAGATTGTTCCAGCAGCTGAAGCTAAATCACACACAGTTGGATGACCCAGACTAGGATCCCCAAAAATTATTACTTCGTCACCTATTTCATCCTGTGCCGCTGCCTCAATGATGAACTGATCCATACTGATCGTGCCAAAAGTCCGTCGCTTTTCACCATTAACCCAAACTGTTAGTTTGCCAGAAGCTGTCCGCGGTATGGCATCTGCATATCCAATAGGAACTAGAGCCAGAGTTGTGTCTTGTTCTGTTTTGGAAGTGTGGTTGTAGCCAACCCCAATTCCTTTGTCGACTTGTTTTAGTTGAATAATTGGTGCTGAAACTTTCATTGCTGGTTTTAGATTTGAATTAGGTTTTTCACTTGGGTCGATTCCATAAAGTGCTATACCCGCACGAACAAAACTGAAGTCTGATACGTCATAGTTAAGAGCTCCCCCAGAATTCGCTAAGTGAAAATTGGGTACTTCTATTCCAAGTTTTTTAATTTGAGCTTGAATTTCTCTAAAAGTTGCTAGTTGCCCCATGACAACTTCATCATTGCTTGCTTCAGAACTAACCAAGTGAGTAAAGACTCCCTCTAAATTAAACTTAGGGTTCTGAGAAATTGTCTGGGCGGTTTGTACTGCTTCAGACGGGCTCAAACCGCCACGACTCATTCCAGTATCAACATGTAAATGTACTGTTATCTGCTGCTCAGTTTGCAGATAAGATAAAAACTCGACTTGCTGCTCATTAAAGATCGCCAAATGAATACCGGAATCAATTGCACATTGGATCATCTCTTCATCCAATTGATATAGCCATGCTAGAACTCGAGCTTTTGGTGCAGTGGTTTTAACTTTTTGGGCCTCATCAAGTGTGGCAACACCGAACCAATCAATGCCTGCTTTAGTGCAAATACTCACTACCCCAGCCAGGCCATGCCCATAGGCATTTGCCTTAACAACTGCCATTAGATTTGTTTGGGAAACTTTCTGTAAGTATTCAATATTTGATCTGATAGCAGCTGCATCCACATAGGCTGTAATTTCACTCATTGGTTACCTTCTGCTACCACAAAGGCAATAGCCAGCTCAGCATCATGTGAAATAGATAGGTGCCATTTCGAAATTCCAAGAGAGTTAGCAACTTCTAATATTGAGTCTTTGATATTTACTTCCGGTTTCCCAGATGCCGCATGCGAAATCTCACAATGATGCCAATTAAGCCCAGGAGGTGCTCCTAATGCTTTTGCAATTGCTTCCTTAGCTGCAAAGATTCCAGCTAAGGAAGTGGTAGATCTTGGATTGCCAGATGACAGTAGCAATTCCTGAGCGGTAAATACGCGATCCTTGAACTTTTCAGTTCTTTGTAAAACACCTTCAAACCGCGGAATACTTACAACGTCAGTCCCAACAGAGATAATCATTCAATATCACTCAACCGTTACAGACTTAGCCAGATTTCTAGGTTGATCAACATCGTGACCACGTGCTGTTGCCATCTCACATGCAAACACTTGAAGAGGCACGGTGCTAACAATTGGCTGTAAGAATGGATTTAAATGAGGGACACGAACTATGTGACTTGCAAACTCATCCACTATTTGATCATCTTCAACTGCAATGGCCAGTATTAAGGCGCCACGGGCTCTAACTTCTTGTATATTTGAGATGATCTTCTCGTGTAATACTGGTTGTTGAGTTGGTGATGGCACAACCACTACGACTAATAAACCTTCTTCAATCAAGGCGATTGGACCATGTTTTAACTCACCTGCGGGAAATCCTTCAGCGTGCATATAAGCCAATTCTTTTAACTTCAAGGCACCCTCAAGGGCAACTCCATAACCCACACCTCGCCCTAGAAACAAAACGCTCTTATTATTTGCAAACTTTCTTGCGAGCCCTCTTACCTCTTCAATGGTATCCAGTACCAGATCAACTTCTGCTGGAAGTGAAGCTAGTAAAATCAGAAGTTCCTGGATCTTTACTGTGGAAATAGTTTTCTTTAGTTGAGCTAGGTAAAGTCCAACTAGATAGGTAGCCACAATTTGAGTAAGAAATGCTTTTGTTGATGCAACGGCTATTTCAGGCCCAGCGTGAGTGTATAAAACTGCATCACTTTCTCTTGGGATTGTGGCCCCTTGAGTATTACAAATAGATAAAACACGTGCACCTTGCTCTTTGGCATGCCTAACAGCCATTAACGTATCCATGGTTTCACCTGATTGCGAAATTGCAATACATAGAGTTCTGGTAGTTACGACTGGATTTCTATACCTAAACTCACTAGCAAACTCAACAGATGTTGGAATGCGAGTCCATTCTTCAAATGCATACTTAGCAATTAATCCTGCATGCAGTGCTGTACCACATGCAATAATTAAAATGTTATCAATTTCTATTAGTTCTTGTTCGGAAATTTTCAATTCATCTAATTTCAAGATGTGATCTTCGTTGAGGCGACCTCGTAACGTATCCGCAACTGCTTTAGGTTGTTCAGAAATTTCTTTTAGCATGAACAAATCAAAACCGCCCTTTTCAGCCGCTGCTGCGTCCCAAGTAACTGTAAATGGTTTTGCCTGAACTACTTCACCATTAAAAGTAGTTACTATCACACTGTCTTTTCGCAATTCCACAACTTGGTCTTGGCCAAGCTCCAAAGCATTCTTGGTGTGTGCGATAAATGCCGATACATCGGAAGCTAAAAAATTCTCACCAACACCCAAGCCAACTACTAGAGGTGAGTTTCTACGAGCACCCACAATTACATCAGGGCTGTCTGCGTGCACAGCAACGAGAGTGAAGGCTCCGTGCAGCTTTTGACACACTTCACGCATTGCATCGGCTAAAGAATTTGAACCTGCAGTTAGGCTGTTTGAGAGTAAGTGAGCTACTACTTCCGTGTCTGTTTCACTATTGAATTTGATTCCACTAGCTGTTAGGTCTTTTCTTAACTGGGAAAAATTCTCAATAATTCCATTGTGAATAATTGCAATTTTGCCTGACTCATCTAGGTGAGGGTGAGCATTTAGATCATTTGGTGCTCCATGAGTCGCCCACCTAGTGTGCCCAATACCTAAATTGGAGCTTGGGATACCGGGTTCAGTTAGTAACTCTTGGAGATTGCCTAATTTGCCAGCTTTTTTGCGAGTGAATAATTCATTTTCAGTCACCAGTGATATTCCAGCAGAGTCATATCCGCGATACTCCATATGCTTTAAACCAGCGAGCACAACTTCTAAAGCAGACTTCGCACCGATGTAACCAACAATTCCACACATGTGCTTAGCCTAGGCTGGGAGTGCGGCTACCTCACGCACCACGGCTACTAGTCGCTCAGCTATTGAATTTGCTTGGTCTTGTGTTTTTGCTTCTACCATCACTCTAACTACCGGTTCAGTGCCGGAAGGCCGAAGCAAGATTCGTCCCTGGGCTCCTAAAAGATCCCGCTGCTCATCAACCGCTTTCAAAATAACAGGGTGCGAAGCAGCCAGATTACGATCTACATTAGAAACATTAATTAGAACTTGTGGCATTCTCTGCATAACTGCCGCCAACTCACTGAGTGTTCTAGAGGATTGTTTCATGCGTTGCATTAAATGCAACGCAGTTAAGGTGCCATCTCCCGTTGTTGCACTATCAGCCAAAATCACATGTCCACTTTGTTCTCCACCCAAGTTGTATCCACCTACTTCCATGGCAGACAAAACGTGCCGGTCTCCAACTGGGGTTTCAATAAGATTTATTCCATATTCTTTCATTGCGATTCTTAAACCTAGGTTTGACATAACCGTAATTACCATGGTGTTGTTAACTAATTTTCCAGACTCTTGCATTGCAATAGCTAAGATTGCCAGGATTTGATCACCATCAATTAAATTCCCATCAGCATCAACTGCTAAGCACCGGTCTGCATCCCCATCATGGGCAATACCTAAATCTGCCCCAACTTTTTTAACTTCGGCGACCAAATCCTGCATGTGAGTGGATCCACAGTTGTCATTAATGTTAAGGCCGTCTGGTTGACTGTGAATTTCAAATACCGTTGCACCCGCTTGTCGATAGGCATTTGGGGCAGTATTAAAAGCTGCCCCATTTGCAGTATCCACAACAACCTTGATTCCATCTAGTCTTGTGTCAAGTGAACCAAGTAAGTGATTTATGTAATTGCTAGTTGCTGCGCTGTTATCTACGATTCTGCCAATTTCTTTACCAATTGGTGCTGCAAATTCCCCAGTTAGAGCATCCTCGATGGCATCCTCGATTGAATCGGCCAATTTTCGACCACCTGCTGCGAAGAACTTAATTCCATTATCTGGCATGGGATTGTGACTTGCCGAGATAACGGCACCTAAGTCAGCCTTTAAGGCATCAACTAAGTAGGCGACTTCTGGAGTGGGGGCTATTCCAACTTTGATCACTGTTGCTCCAGCAGCAGCCATACCAGCCGCCAAAGCATCTTCTAGAAATTCACCACTTGCTCTGGTATCTCGACCGATTATGGCAACAGGTTTGTGATCTATTCCTGCAGCTAAAACGCGAACAGCTGCTGAACCTAATGACAGAGTTAATTCTGCGGTTAGATCCTTGTTGGCAACACCACGAACACCGTCGGTGCCGAACAACCTCGACAAGATTAACGCTTGCTGTACTGAGAAGCCTTACGTGCTTTCTTTAGACCGTACTTCTTGCGCTCAATCACACGAGCATCGCGAGTTAGGAAGCCAGCCTTCTTTAAAGTTGCACGATAGGCATCAAGATCTATTTCATTCAAAGCACGAGCAATGCCTAAACGCAATGCCCCAGCTTGCCCAGAGATTCCACCACCGTGGATTCTGGCAATAACATCAAACTTACCTTCAGCAGCAAGAATTGTTAGTGGTTCTTTCACTGACTGCTGATGAAGCTTGTTTGGGAAATAATTTTCGATGGTGCGGCCATTAATCTTGAATACACCAGTTCCTGGAACTAGACGAACTCGAGCAATTGCTTCTTTGCGACGACCAGTTCCACCACCTGGCTTTACTGCACCATTTTTAGGAATAGATAAAGATGGAGACTCTGATGATGCTACTAATGTGTCAGTCACTTGAAGTTGCCTTTCTAAAAACTATGCGCTTACTGCGCAACCTGAGAGATTGTGTATGGGATTGGGTTCTGGGCTGCGTGTGGATGAGTTGATCCTGCGTAAACTTTTAACTTAGTTGAAATCTGACGACCTAGCTTGTTGTGAGGCAACATTCCATGAATAGCTTTTTCAACTACTCTGCGAGGATTTGTAGCAAGTAAAGTTGTGTAATCAGACTCACGCAAACCACCTGGGAAACCAGAGTGACGATAGTCGCGCTTTTGAGTCATCTTTGATCCAGTTAGTGCAACCTTCTCAGCATTGATGATGATTACGAAATCACCAGTGTCAACGTGAGGAGCAAATATCGGTTTGTGCTTTCCGCGAAGCAAGATTGCAGCTTGAGAGGCTAACCTTCCCAAGACAACATCGGTGGCATCAATGACGTGCCAGTTATGTGTAACTTGGCCAGCCTTAGGTGTAAAGGTGCGCACGCGAAACTCCTACTTGCTTATCGGTTTTGGGCTCAACGAGTAGTTCTAACCCAGCGGTGAAGGATAGCCAGCCTGAATTTGAGGGTCCAAGGCGGGTTCCCCTCACGACCATTGGGGTGCGAGTGTCTCCTTGACGACCCCATCTGCCCCCACATATACGTATCGGTCGAAGGAGTCGGCAAACCAGCGATCATGGGTTACGGCCACAACTGTCCCATTAAAGGCGGCCAAAGCATCCTGCAATGCCTCTGCTGAGGCTAGATCCAAGTTGTCAGTTGGCTCGTCCAAGAGCAGCAAGGTGCAGCCCGACAACTCCAGAATCAGAATCTGCAATCGGGCTTGTTGACCTCCCGAAAGAGTTTGAAACTTCTGCTCTGCCTGCGCATATAACTCATACTTGCGGAGTATGCCCATAGATTCATTAAGCATCAAAGGTTTGGTTAGGTTCAAAATCTCTACTGGGGTTTTGTTAACCCATTCTGGATGAGCGTGGGTTTGAGCAAAATGACCTGGGACAACTCGAGCACCTATCTTTTTATGCCCTGTCCAAACTTTGCCAACTTTGATTTCGTCTGCTTCAGTCTCAGCAAATAATCTAAGTAGATGTGACTTGCCTGCGCCATTTGGCCCGAGCACTGCGACGCGGTCACCATAGAAAATTTCCAGGTCAAACGGATATAGCAAACCTTCAATTGCTGTTTGCTCACAAGTTATTACTCTAACTCCAGTTCTACCACCTGTTAGATCCATCTTGATATTTTGAATTGGAGGTGGGGCCTCTGGTGCACCTTTTTCTTCAAATTTTCTGAGTCTGGTTTGCATCGCACGATAGGTGCTAGCCATATCTGGTGAGCTCTTAGCCTGACCTTGCAATCTGCGCACAAGTTCTTTTAATCGATTGTGCTCTTCTGTCCAGCGTTTCAGTATTTCTTCTTGTCGTTCATAGCGAGCCTTACGGGCATCGTGATAAGACGCAAAATCTCCACCATGAATCCAGACTCGTCCATCTTCAACGGTAATGATTCGATCTGCGACTGCATTTAATAGTGCACGATCATGAGAGATCAACAAGATAGTTTTGGGGGATTGTTTAATCTGCTCTTCCAGCCATAATTTTCCTGGTACATCCAAGTAGTTGTCTGGCTCGTCTAGGAGCAGTACTTCATCCGGACCCCGAAGCAATGCCTCTAAAGCCAAGCGCTTTTGTTGACCGCCGGATAACGTATTTACTTGACGTTCACTAACGTCTGCAAACTCAAGACCAAAGGCAGTGCTGGTGCAGATATCCCACAGCACTTCAATGTCATATCCCCCGACATCTCCCCAGTCTGAAATTGCTTGTGCAAATCTCATCTGGATTTTCTCATCATCTGGATTCAGGTTGAGATTCTCTTGAGCTTGGCGATATTTATCTCCAACATCTCGAACAGCTTGTGGTGCAATTGATAATAAGAATTCTCTAATTGTTGTTTCGTCTCGAATACCACCAATAAATTGGCGCATCACTCCTAAGCCACCACCAAATGCGATTGCCCCAGCAAAAGGCTCTATATCCCCAGAGATGATTCGCGTTAGTGTGGTCTTACCTGCACCATTTGGTCCAACCATGGCGGCGTGTGCTCCATCAGCCACTCGAAATGAAACTTCGTCGAGCAACACCCGACCATCAGGCAAAATCATGGTGACCCCGCCTACTTCTATGTGTCCCACTACTCAACCTCTTCAGGGCTGCGCATTGCTTTGGTGGAGCTAACTCGATCAGCAAATTCTTTTTCGGCTGGATAGTAAATTTCCTCAAGCACTAAGGCGTGTCCAGGTGCCACGTTAATCTCAAATATCTTCTGGGCAGCTTTCAAAATACGATAAGGCCATTCGATATCTTTTCTTCCATCGCCAACTGGAATCAATGCTCCTACTAAAGTTCGAACCATCGAATAGCAGAATGCATCTGCTTTTACAGTAGCAATAACTAGGTCATCATGACGATGCCATGAAAACTCTTGTAATTCTCTAATTCTGGTGCCCACAGTGTTTGCTTTGCAATAGGCAGTGAAGTCATTAAGTCCCTGTAGTAATTTTGAAGCAGCGTTCATTGCGTCAAGATCCAGTGGTGCGTCATGAATCATCACTGAACTCAAAGTAAGTGGGTCTACACTTCTATCAGCAATTCGGTAGGAATACCTTCTAGCTAATGCAGCAAAACGAGCATCAAAATCTTTTGAAACTTGGGTAACCTGCGACACAACTATCGATTCTGGAAGTACTGCTCTAAGTCTTCTACCTAACCTTGAGATTTGCTCGTTAACAAATTCCACTGGTAGATCTATATGGCAGACCTGACCACGAGCGTGTACTCCAGCATCTGTTCGACCTCCAACAATTGTCTTGACTTCTGCAAGCCCAGTAATTGCTATTAATGCAGACTCTAACTCGCCTTGAATTGTCTTAAGGCCATTTGGTTGTTTAGCCCAACCAAAGTAGCCAGTGCCGTTGTAGCCTAAATCCAATCTAATGCGAATGAGCCCGTCATTACTGACGGGCTCATTCTGAATAGTCATATCTGTGGGTTAAGTAGTGAACTAGTTCGCTACTACTTGCTTTCCTTTTCTTTGGCAGAACGCTTTGCAGCAGCAGTTGCTTCTGCAACCACCTGCTCAGCCAATGGCTCAACTAACTCAATAACAGCCATTGGAGCATTGTCACCATTGCGATTACCAATCTTGGTGATCCGAGTGTAGCCACCATTACGGTTAGCAAACTTAGGCCCAATTTCAGTTAGTAATGAATGCACAATTGACTTACTTCTAATTTTGCGCATCACTCTACGACGAGCAGGCTGATCGCCTTCTTTTGCAATAGTGATTAAGCGTTCCGCATATGGGCGAAGCTTTTTTGCCTTAGCAGTTGTGGTGGTGATTTTGCCGTGCTCAAAAAGCTGACTTGCTAAGTTAGCCAAGATAGCTTTTTCATGAGCTGGGCTCCCGCCGAGACGAGCACCTTTAGTTGGAGTTGGCATTATTTTTCCTTCTTATCGATTCTCGTTAGAGTTTTTCGTCTTCGACGAATACTTCTTCGTTCTCATCTTCAACTTCATCGTAATAGCCTGCAACCTTAGTTGGATCAAAGCCGGCTGGGCTATCTTTCAGTGAAAGACCAAGGCTGATGAGTTTAGCTTTAACCTCATCAATGGACTTTTGTCCAAAGTTGCGGATATCTAGTAGATCGGCTTCACTGCGAGTCATTAACTCACCCACTGTGTGCACGCCTTCACGCTTTAGGCAGTTGTAAGAACGCACAGTTAGGTCTAATTGCTCGATTGGTGTACCTAGTTGTTCTGCAGCAAAGTTATCTATTGCCGACGGACCAATTTCAATGCCTTCGGCATCAAGATTAAGTTCATTAGCTAGACCAAATAGTCCAACTAAGGTTTTGCCGGCACTTGCCACAGCATCTCTTGGCAGCATTGAAGGTTTGGTTTCAACATCAACAATGAGTTTGTCGAAGTCGGTGCGCTGCTCGACTCGAGTCGCTTCAACTTTATAAGTTACCCGAGTGACTGGACTATAAATTGAATCAACATAGATGCGACCAATTTCTGGATCTGAGCCCTTGTTCATAGTTGATGGCACATAGCCGCGACCGCGCTCAACCACAAACTCAATCTCAATTTTTGCGCCAGCATTCAAAGTTGCAATGTGTAAGCCAGGGTTGTGAACTTCAACTCCAGCAGGAGGGGTGATATCTGCAGCTGTGGCTGCCCCTGGTCCTTCTTTACGTAAATACATCACAGTTGGTTCATCATTAAAGCTTGATACAACAAGTCCTTTGATGTTTAACAACATCTCAGTAACGTCTTCTTTGACGCCCTCGATAGTTCCAAATTCGTGCAGTACGCCATCAATTCTGATGCTAGTAACAGCAGCACCAGGAATAGAAGATAGCAAGGTACGACGCAGCGAGTTACCTAATGTGTACCCAAAGCCAGGTTCAAGTGGCTCTAGTACAAATCGAGAGCGTGTATCGGATATAACTTCTTCGATCAGGGTTGGACGTTGTGCAATTAGCACTGTTTTTCCTTTCGGTTGGTGCCCACTATTTGGCACCACTTCTCGGATGATGAGTGGCGGGGTTGCACACTCACCACATGATGTGTTGTTGCCAACACATCATGCTTACTTGCTGTAAAGCTCGACTACCAATGACTCTTGTACGTTGGTGTCAATTTGTGTACGTGCAGGTTTTGCATGTACCAGAATTCGCATACGGTTTGGAACTGCTTCAATCCAACCTGGAACTGTACGTTCACCAGATTCAGCTCGAGCAACTACAAATGGAGTCAATTCGCGTGAATCAACTCGCACCTCAATAACATCTGTAGGTGATACTGAATAAGAAGGAATGTCTACCTTCTTACCGTTAACAGTGAAATGCCCATGCTTGACCAATTGGCGACCCATGTCGCGGCTTTTGGCAAAACCTGCACGAAACACCACATTGTCCAGGCGCGTTTCCAGCAAACTCAGTAGGTTGTCACCAGTTTTGCCTGCTTGACGAGATGCCTCTTCAAAGTAGTTACGGAACTGCTTTTCCAATACTCCGTATTGACGGGCAAGTTTTTGCTTCTCACGCATCTGCAATAAGTATTCAGATTCTTTTGATCGACCACGGCCATGTTGACCTGGAGGATATGGGCGAGCTTCAAGTGGGCACTTTGGTGATTCGCACTTAGCACCTTTGAGAAATAGTTTTACCTTCTCGCGGCGGCAGCGCTTGCACTTAGGACCTGTATAACGAGCCATTTGTTATCTCCTGCTTCTCAGACTCGGCGACGCTTTGGTGGGCGGCAACCGTTATGCGGCATTGGGGTTACGTCTGAGATCGAACCAACCTCAAGACCTGCAGCTTGCAAAGAACGAATTGCAGTCTCACGACCAGAACCCGGACCCTTAACAAATACATCTACTCGCTTCAAGCCATGTTCCATGGCGCGCTTGGCTGCGTCTTCTGCTGCCAGCTGAGCTGCGAATGGTGTTGACTTACGAGAACCTTTGAAACCAACTTGACCTGATGATGACCAGGAAACAACTGCACCACTTGGGTCAGTGATTGAAATAATTGTGTTATTGAACGTGCTCTTAATGTGAGCTTGCCCTTGAGCAATGTTCTTACGTTCTTTTTTACGCAACTTTTTACCTGCAGCAGGTTTATTTGCTGCGGTCTTTGTTGCTTTTGCTGCTTTAGCTGCCATTAGTTTCTCCGTGTCCTAATTACTTCGTAACGATCTTTTTGCCAGCAACGGTCTTACGAGGACCTTTACGAGTGCGGGCATTGGTGTGTGTGCGTTGTCCACGAACTGGCAGACCTTTGCGGTGTCTGGTTCCTTGGTAACTGCCGATATCAATTTTGCGACGAATGTCTGCAGTAACTTCACGTCGAAGGTCACCTTCAACTTTAAAGTTTGCTTCGATATATTCACGAAGTTGAGCAACTTGATCATCTGACATATCTTTAACTCGAAGGTCAGGGGAGATGCCAGTTACTTTCAGCATTTCAGCAGCTCTAGTGCGACCAATGCCATATACGTATGTAAGGGCGACTTCTAGTCTCTTATCACGCGGCAGGTCAACGCCTATTAAACGTGCCATGGGCGGTCAACTCACTTTCAGTTAGTAGAGGTATCTGGTCACAAATGTTGTCTCACCCGCCCGGGTGAGCCCTCGCCTCTAACAAGGGGTTCGTCTGTTCTGTTGGCACAGTTCAGGGTCGAACATTCGTGTGTTTGCAAACGGCGTTTGCAAATTATTTAGTTATTAAGTGCCTTAACCCTGTCGTTGTTTATGACGAGGGTTTTCGCAGATCACCATCACACGTGAGTGACGACGGATCACTTTGCACTTATCGCACATCTTCTTAACGCTTGGTTGAACCTTCATAAAGCTCTCTTAAACCTCACTTGTAGCGGTAGGTGATCCGCCCACGAGTTAGGTCGTAGGGACTTAGCTCTACAACCACCCGGTCGTCTGGCAAAATACGAATGTAGTTCATTCGCATCTTCCCAGAAATATGGGCAAGAACTTTGTGACCGTTATCAAGTTCTACTCTAAACATCGCATTAGGTAGAGACTCCATAATGGTGCCTTCGAGTTCAATGGCTCCGTCCTTTTTGGACATTCTGCCTTCTCACTTTCCAGCGTTAATCGTTAATTTCAATCAACTGCTTGATCAAAATCTGGTTGTTAACCGAAGGGGAATCCTAGAGCCTAGGCTTTTCTGAGCAGGAACGGGGTCTAATCTCAAGTACCGGCCCCAGCCGCTAAGCCCTACTACAAGCCAACAGCGGCTAATAACCTTTGTTTTACCTGATCAACCGAGCCCATACCATTAATTGAGCGCAGCAAACCACGGGCTTGGTAGGCAGTTATTAAGGGAGCAGTCTGTTCGGCATAAACCCCAAGACGGTGCTCCAGCACCTCTTTTGAATCGTCCACTCGGTTCTGTTCAGCTGCTCGTTGGAGGAGCCTTTCAACCACTGCTTTTTTATCAACTTCGAGCTCAATAACCGAATCAACCAAGTGACCTTGGGTAGCTAGCATGTTGTCCAGCTCTATCACCTGGGCAACTGTTCGTGGATAACCATCCAGAACAAATCCTTCAAGTGCATCTTGCTGGGAGATGCGATCTCGCACCATATCGTTAGTGACAGTGTCTGGCACATATTCACCAGCATCCATAAATGTTTTCGCTAATTGACCTAATTTGGTTCCACCAGAGACATTACTTCTGAAAATGTCGCCAGTTGAAATATGAGGCACTCCTAAAGCTGCAGCTAAACCCACAGCTTGCGTGCCCTTGCCGGCTCCTGGTGGACCCATTAGGACAATGCGCATGACTAACCGAGGAATCCTTCGTAATTACGTTGCTGCAGTTGAGCTTCGATCTGCTTAACAGTATCCAAACCAACACCAACCATAATTAACAGTGAGGTTCCACCAAATGCTAATTGTGCACCAATTCCCATGGCACCAAACACTGCATATGGAACGATTGCAACCACTAACAGATACAGCGCGCCTGCAGTTAGTAATCTATTTAGTACAAATCTCAAATAATCAGCTGTTGGTTTACCAGCTCGAATACCAGGTACAAATCCACCATACTTCTTCATATCGTCAGCAACATCATCTGGATTAAACGTGATTGATACGTAGAAGAATGCGAAGAAGAAAATCAAGAGTCCATAAGTTGCGGCATAGGTGAAACTTGTGCTGCTTGAGAAACTTCGCGAAATAAATTGAGCCCAGCCAGCAGTGCTTCCAGAAAGCTGCGTGAACAGCACCGGTACATATAGAAGTGATGAAGCAAAGATTACTGGGATAACGCCTGCCATATTTACCTTCATTGGCAAATAAGTACTAGTGCCACCATAGGCGCGGCGGCCAACCATGCGCTTGGCATACTGAACTGGAATTCTTCTTTGACCTTGTTCAACAAAAGCTACAACCAAGATCATGAAGACTCCGACAACCAAAACTATTGAGAAGGCGAAGACGCCGTTACCTCTAAAAATTCCCCACATCTGACCGGGCAAAGTTGAAATAATTGAAGTCATGATCAGCAGCGACATACCATTTCCAATACCGCGATCAGTGATTAGTTCACCAAGCCACATGACAACAGCAGTTCCAGCTGTCAACACGATCACCATTACTAACAAAATTGGGATAGATGTGTCTGGGATCAATGCCAAATCACATCCTTGCAATAGTGCTCCCGGCGTTCTAGCCAAAGCAACGATTGAAGTTGCCTGCAAAATTGCCAACCCGATAGTCACATATCTGGTGTACTGAGTGATGACGGCTTGACCCGACTGTCCCTCTTTCTTCAAAGTTTCTAACCTAGGAATAACAATGGTCAACAACTGCAAGATAATGCTTGCGGTGATGTACGGCATTACACCTAAAGCAAAGATTGATAACTGCAACAATGCCCCACCACTAAATAAATTGATCAGTGAATACAAGGTGTTGTCTTGAACTAGAGCAACACACTGCTGTACCGCGTTGTAATCAATTCCTGGTGTTGGTAAAACTGCACCAAAACGATAGATCGCCAGCATGCCAAGTACAAACAGCAACTTGCGACGTACGTCTGGCGTACGAAACGCATTTGCAAACACACTTAACATGTGACGTCCCTTCAGTTAGCAGCTAAAACTAGTTATCAAGTATCTCTGCTGAACCGCCAGCAGCCTTGATTTTCTCTAGCGCGGAACCTGAGAATTTATGAGCAGCGATACTTAATTTCACGGAAATGTCACCATGACCAAGCACCTTAACTGGCTCGCCTGCGCGAACTAGCCCTGCTTTAACAAGATCTGCAACTCCGATAGTTCCACCCTTTGGAAATGCTTCATTTAGATCAGAAACATTGATGACCTGGTAGTAAACCTTGAATGGATTCTTAAAGCCCTTCAATTTTGGGATACGCATGTGTAGCGGTAACTGACCACCTTCAAAGCGAGCTGGCACCTGATAGCGAGCCTTAGTACCTTTGGTACCACGACCAGCAGTCTTACCTTTTGATGCCTCGCCTCGACCAACACGTGTCTTGGCTGTCTTTGCTCCAGGAGCTGGACGCAGATGATGAACCTTAAGTGTCATATCTACTTGACCTCCTCTACTCGCACTAGGTGTGCGACTTTTCTTAGCATTCCGACAAACTCTGGGCTGTCACTCTTTATTGATACGTCACCGATTTTACGAAGTCCTAGCGAAAGCAAGGTCTGACGCTGTCTTTCAGTGCCACCAATATCAGATTTAATCTGAGTGATTTGGAATTTTGCCATTATGCACCTCTCCCTGCTGCTTGAGCCTTCAATAATGCGGCTGGTGCGACATGCTCAACTGGCAGTCCACGGCGAGCAGCAACCTGCTCTGGCAATTCCAACATCTTTAATGCTGCAACTGTTGCGTGTACCACGTTGATTGCGTTGTCTGATCCAAGTGATTTACTCAAAATATCTGTTATGCCTGCACACTCCAGCACCGCACGAGCTGCACCACCAGCAATTACACCAGTACCAGGAGCTGCTGGGCGAAGTAACACAACTCCAGCTGCTGCTTCACCAGTTACTGGATGCGGAATTGTTCCTTGTACTCGGGCAACTTTAAAGAAGCTCTTCTTAGCTTCTTCGGTTGCTTTAGAAATAGCTTGTGGAACTTCCTTGGCTTTGCCGTATCCAACACCAACTGAACCTTCGCCATCTCCAACAACTACCAAAGCGGTGAATGAGAATCTACGTCCACCTTGAACTACCTTGGCAACACGATTGATGGCTACAACGCGTTCTAGGTGATTGCTCTTTTCAGCAGGACCACGCTCGTTACGACGTTCACGCTTCTCGCTACCTGAACGTGGACCGGTTGAATTATCTTTGTCTTTAATCATCATCATCGTTTCGTTTTTAGAGGTTTAGTCCAGCATTGCGGGCGCCATCAGCTACTGCTGCTACACGTCCGTGGTAACGGTTACCTGCACGATCAAAAACAACCTTGGAGATTCCAGCTTTTTTAGCACGTTCAGCAACCAACTTGCCGACCTCGCGTGCTAACTCGGTCTTGGAATCTTTAGATTTGCGCAAATCAGCTTCCATGGTGGACGCCGAAACTAAAGTGCGACCAACGGAATCATCAACTATTTGAGCAACCATATGATTCAAGGATCTAGTCACCACCAGGCGTGGCATTTCGGCCGAGCCAGATACTTTCTTGCGGACTCTTATGTGACGACGGCGGCGAGACTTACGAGTTTTAGACTCGTGCTTACCGGAAGCAGTGAAAGTTGTCATGCCTTCTTACCAGCCTTTCCAGCTTTGCGACGAATAACCTCGCCTTTGTATTTAACACCTTTTGCCTTGTAAGGATCTGTCTTACGAAGTTTTCGAAGTTGAGCCGCAATTTCTCCAACTTTTTGCTTATCAATACCAGCTACATGTAAAAGTGTTGGAGATTCGACTGTGAAGGTGATGCCCTCAGGAGCAATGATTGGAACTGGATGACTATAACCCAATGCGAATTCAAGGTCCTTGCCTTTTGCAGCAACGCGGTAACCAGTACCACTTATTTCCATGGTTTTGGTGTATCCCTCGGTAACACCAAGCACCATATTGGAGATCAGGGTACGTGTTAACCCATGAAGTGAGCGTGATGATCGCTCATCATTTGGACGAACTACTGCAACCGAACCATCTGCAGCCTTGGACACTTGAATTGGATCAGTAACGGTGTGGGTCAAAGTTCCCTTTGGACCAGCGACAGTTACTAATTGACCATCGATAGTGACGGTTACGTTCGAAGGAACGCTAACAGGATTGCGACCAATACGACTCATTGTTCAATCCTTCCTGTTACCAGACGTAGGCAAGGATTTCTCCGCCTACGCCCTTCTTGGCTGCTTGTCTATCAGTTAACAAACCTGATGAAGTAGAAATGATGGCAATACCTAGTCCACCTAATACTTTAGGAAGTGCGGTTGCCTTTGCATAAACACGAAGCCCTGGCTTGCTTACTCTGCGAATACCTGCAATTGAGCGCTCGCGGTTTGGACCATACTTGAGCACAATTACCAAGTTCTTGCCAACTTCAGCATCTTCAGCACGGTAGCTTGCAATGTAACCCTCGGAAACCAAAATCTGAGCCAACCCCTCCTTCATGCGGGAGTGTGGCATCGTCAAGTTGTCATGATGTGCAGCATTTGCATTGCGCACTCTCGACAACATGTCGGCTATCGGATCGGTCATAGTCATGGCCGGTTATCTCTTTCCTGCTGCGGTATCCACTTGAATCTCAAGCAGACCTACAACAAAGTCTTTTACCAACTGCTTTTCGTAATTCCTGGTAGCTCACCACGGTGTGCCATACCACGGAATCGAACACGAGAAACACCAAATTTACGGAGGTAGCCACGTGGGCGACCATCTGCTACATCTCTGTTACGCAATCTTGTTGCTGATGCATTTCGAGGCTGCTTATCTAGTTCAACTCTGGCAGCAGTTTTTTCAGCTTCGGTTGCTGTACCACTAAGAATGATCTTCTTTAGTTCAGCACGACGCTTTGCATAACGTTCCACTACAACCTTGCGTTGGTTGTTGCGTTCAATCTTGCTTGTTTTTGCCATTAGTTTGCCTCTTTGAATGGGAATCCGAGGCTACGAAGTAACTCGCGACCTTCTTCATCTGTCTTTGCAGTGGTTACAACTGTGATGTCCATACCTCGAACGCGGTCAATCTTGTCCACTTCGATTTCATGGAACATGCTTTGTTCAGTCAAACCAAATGTGTAGTTACCGTTACCATCAAACTGCTTGCCTGATAGACCGCGGAAGTCACGAATACGTGGCAGCGCCACTGAAAGCAAACGATCCATGAATTCCCACATGCGATCTCCGCGCAAAGTCACGTGAGCACCAATCGGCATTCCTTCACGCAATTTGAATTGGGCAATGGATTTACGAGCTTTAGTGGTTTGTGGCTTCTGACCAGTTATGGCAGTTAGATCACGAATGGCACCCTCGATTAATTTGCTATCGCGCGCTGCATCGCCAACACCCATGTTCACAACTACTTTAACTAGCGTAGGAACCTGCATCGTGTTTTGATACTGGAATTTCTCTCTAAGGCTAGGTGCAATTGCTTCTCGGTACACCTGCTTTAAGCGCGGCAATGTTGTAGTTGACATTAGATCTCCTTGCCTGAGCGACGAGCAATACGCACGCTACGAGTTGATTCATACGTGGTTCCATCTGGACGATTTTTGGTTACCTTGTCTTTGCGGAAGCCAATACGAGTTGCACGGTCATCAGATGGATCAATTAGCATCACATTTGATACGTGAACTGGAGCTTCTTTAATCTCTATTCCACCAGTTGTTCCACTGCGGTTCGTGGCATCAACTTTGTTGTGACGCTTAACTCTGTTGACGCCTTCCACAATAACTAGCTCTTTGACGTGGTCAACCACGATCACACGACCAGTAGCACCTCGGTCTTTACCTGAGATCACTTGAACAGTGTCACCTTTTTTGATGCTCATAGCCATAATTACAACACCTCCGGAGCAAGTGAAATGATCTTCATGAATTTCTTGTCACGAAGCTCGCGAGCAACTGGACCAAAAATTCGTGTTCCTTGAGGTTCGCCATCTGGTTTGATAATTACTGCAGCATTTTCATCAAAGCGAATGTATGAACCGTCAGCACGTCGGACAGAACGCACAGTTCTGACGATTACGGCTTTAACAACTTGTCCCTTTTTTACGGTTCCACCAGGAACTGCATCTTTAACGCTGCATACGATGATGTCACCGATGCCGGCATAGCGACGGCTGGATCCGCCTAACACTCGAATGCAAAGTAGTTCCTTTGCTCCGGTGTTGTCGGCAACTCTTAGTCGCGACTCTTGCTGTATCACTTCGGTCTCCTGGTCAATCGTTGCTTCGTGGGAAAAACTGTTTACTTAGCTTTTTCAAGAATTTCAACTACACGCCAGCGTTTGGTTGCTGACAGTGGTCGAGTTTCCATCAATAGAACTCGGTCTCCGATGCCGGCAGTGTTGCCTTCATCGTGTGCCTTTAACTTGCTCGTGCGACGAACAACTTTTCCGTAAAGAGCATGCTTGAACCTATCTTCAACTGCCACTACTACGGTTTTGTCCATTTTGTCGCTGACCACTAGACCTTCACGGGTCTTTCGATCTGGACGCTCTACTGAGTTCTTACTCATGCGGCACCTCCAATTGAAGTAATGCCGAGTTCGCGCTCGCGCAAGATTGTGTAGATACGAGCAATATCTCTGCGAACTGCTCGTAAGCGACCGTGGTTTTCTAATTGGCCAGTTGCGCCTTGGAAGCGAAGATTGAAAAGTTCTTCTCTAGCTTCTTTTAAGCGCTCTGCTAACACCTCATCTGCTAGCAAACGAAGGTCTGCTGCATTTGTACCAACGCTCATTACTGATCACCTGCTTCACGTCTAATAATTCGGCACTTCATTGGAAGTTTGTGCGCTGCACGTAATAAAGCTTCACGGGCAACTTGTTCTGTAGGGAAAGTAACTTCAAACATAACTCGACCTGGCTTTACGTTTGCTACCCACCATTCTGGAGAGCCTTTACCTGAACCCATACGAGTTTCAGCTGGCTTCTTAGTAATTGGGCGATCTGGATAAATGTTGATCCAAACTTGTCCGCCACGCTTTAAGTGACGTGTTACCGCAATACGTGCAGCTTCAATTTGTCTGTTTGTTACATATGCAGGCTCAAGAGCTTGCAAACCGTAGTCACCAAATGCACATTCGGTTCCGCCTGATGCCTTGCCGCTGCGCTTTGGATGGTGCTGCTTACGGTGCTTAACTTTACGTGGGATTAACATGATTAGGCCCCCGTCGTTTCAGTAGTTACAGCTTCAACAGTTTGTTGGGCTTCATCTTCACGACGCCCCTTGCCTGGTCTACGTCCTGCGCCAGTTGGTCCACCAGTTCCTGGAACTCGAGTTGCAGCAGCTGCTGCTGCTTCTTTCTCAGCTCTAGTAATTGGTGCATCACCCTTGTAAATCCAAACCTTTACGCCGATCTTTCCAAAAGTGGTAGCAGCCTCATAGAAACCGTATTGAATATCAGCGCGCAATGTGTGCAATGGAACACGGCCTTCACGATAGAACTCAGTTCTACTCATTTCAGCTCCACCTAGGCGACCTGAAACTTGAATTCGAATACCAAGCGCTCCAGATTTCATTGTGCTTTGCATTGCTTTTCGCATGGCTCGTCGGAATGAAACACGAGCGTTTAATTGCTCTGCAACTCCTTGAGCAACCAATTGGGCGTCAATTTCAGCATTCTTAACTTCAAGAATATTCAACTGAACTTGCTTACCAGTTAACTTCTCTAGATCGCCACGAAGACGATCCGCTTCTTGACCACGACGACCAATAACAATTCCTGGGCGAGCAGTGTGAATGTCAATTCGAACTCGCTCACGAGTGCGCTCAATTTCAACGCGGCTGATACCAGCACGCTCCATGCCCTTGCTCAACAACTTACGAATCGCAACATCTTCACTGACGTAATCGATGTAACGCTGACCAACTTTGCTGCTGTCAGCAAACCAACGACTGGTGAAGTCTGATGCATACCCAAGACGGAAGCCGTGTGGATTAACTTTCTGACCCACTGTTATTTCTCCTTCTTGGTAGTTGTCTTCTTGGCTGCAGTTTTCTTGGCAGCAGCCTTCTTAGCTGGAGCCTTCTTGGCTGGAGCCTTCTTAGCTGGAGCCGCAGCTTTCTTTGCAGCAGCTTTCTTGACAGGAGCTGCTGCTTTCTTAGCGGCAGGTTTAGCAGCTTCCTTCTTTACTGCTGGCTTAGTTGTACGTTCAGCAAGCGGACGCTTCTTAACTCTTGGAACACGCTTTAGGCGTTCTGGTCCATTTGCAACTGCATCTGCATCTCCAACTACAACTGTGATGTGGCAAGTGCGCTTCAAGATCTCAAAAGCTCTTCCCTGAGCTCGCGGACGGAATCGCTTCATTGTGGGACCGTCATCAACAAATGCTTCAGTGATGAACAGAGCATCTGGATTCATGTTGAAATTGTGTGCTGCATTTGCAACTGCACTGCCCAACACCTTACCAATTGGTTCACTTGCGGCTTGCGGTGCAAAGCGCAACATCGCAGCAGCATCTGCAGTAGCCAAACCTCTAATTTGGTTGACTATGCGTCGTGCTTTTTGCGGCGTGACACGAACGTATCTCGCCTGAGCCTTCGCTTCCATCTGAACCTCTCTGTTTCTTCTCTTTAATTCGTTTAGCTTGGTGTTGCCGTGCGGTCTTGCTTTGCGTGACCCTTGAACAAACGGGTTGGTGCAAATTCGCCTAACTTGTGTCCGATCATGTTTTCGGATACAAAAACTGGGATGTGCTTGCGGCCATCATGGACAGCAATTGTGTGACCAATCATGTCTGGGCTAATCATGGAACGACGAGACCAAGTCTTTATCACGTTCTTGGTACCAGCAGCATTTTGTGCTGCGACCTTCTTTGACAAATGATTGTCAATGAATGGGCCCTTTTTCAAACTACGTGGCATAAGCAGATCTCCTAGCGACTCTTGTTAGAACGACGACGACGAATGATGAATTTGTTGCTAGCTTTTTTAGGGCTACGAGTACGACCTTCTGGTTTACCGGCTGGGTTAACTGGATGACGTCCACCAGAAGTTTTACCTTCACCACCACCATGAGGATGGTCAACTGGGTTCATAGCAACACCACGAACTGTTGGACGAATACCCTTCCAACGATTACGGCCAGCCTTACCCCAACTGATGTTGCTTTGTTCAGCGTTACCTACTTCACCGATAGTGGCGCGGCAACGAAGATCAACTGAGCGGATTTCACCGCTTGGCAAACGAAGTTGTGCATACGGACCATCTTTAGCAACAAGTTGGATGGAGGCACCAGCACCACGTGCGAGCTTTGCTCCGCCACCTGGACGAAGTTCAACTCCGTGAATGACAGTACCTACTGGGATGTTGCGCAGTGGAAGATTGTTTCCAGGTTTAATGTCAGCCGCTGGACCAGTTTCAATTGCATCACCTTGGGCTAGCTTGTTTGGCGCAATGATGTAGCGCTTTTCGCCATCTGCATAATGCAAGAGAGCAATACGTGCAGTTCTATTTGGATCGTATTCAATATGAGCTACCTTGGCGGGTACTCCATCTTTATCTGCACGACGGAAGTCAATTACACGGTAGGCCTGCTTGTGGCCACCACCTTGATGGCGAGCAGTAACTCGGCCTTGTGAGTTACGGCCACCTTTTTTAGGCGCAGGACGAAGCAAAGACTTCTCTGGAGTGGTGCGCGTAATTTCCACAAAGTCGGCAACACTTGAGCCACGTCGGCCCGGTGTTGTCGGTTTGTACTTACGAATTGCCATGTTTTTCCTCGTTCGCTTCTATTTACGCCGGAGTTCCGAATAAATCAATACGGTCACCATCAGCCAAGCTGACAATTGCACGCTTAGTGTCAGAGCGGCGGCCAATACCAAAACGCGTACGGGACTGCTTGCCTTCACGATTCAAGGTATTAACTTTCTTTACCTTAACTTTAAAGATCTCTTCTACGGCTTGCTTAATCTGAATCTTGTTTGCGTCATTGCGCACAATGAAGGTGTACTTGTTTTGATCTAAAAGTGCATAAGACTTTTCGGAAACAACTGGACGAATTAACACGTTACGGCTGTCAGATAGATTCATTATGCATTCCCATCAATCTCAGATTCACGTGCAACTGCCTTGCCACTACGAGCTTTAACTTGATCCAGGAAAATCTTCAACGAGTTGGTTGTGAAAACAACGTCATCAGCAACCATTACGTCGTATGTATTCATCTGATCTGGAACCAAAATGTGTACTTTTGGCAGATTTCGAAGCGACAACCAGGAAACATTGTCAGTTCTGTCCAATACCACTAATACTCGAGAGCGATCAGTTAGTGATTTCAAAGTAGAAATGGCTCCTTTAGTTGAAGGAGTAGCTCCTTCAACTAAAGAATCAATTACATGAACACGGCCGTTAGCAGCACGATCAGAAAGTGCGCTCCTTAAAGCAGCAAGTTTCATTTTCTTAGGTGTTCGCTGTGAGTAGTCACGTGGAGTTGGTCCGTGGACTGTTCCACCGCCAGTGAACTGTGGTGCACGAATAGAACCTTGACGTGCGTTACCAGTTCCCTTTTGCTTATAAGGCTTGCGACCACCACCAGAAACTTCTGACTTAACTTTTGAATCAGCAGTGCCTTGGCGGGCAGCAGCCAACTGAGCTACAACAACTTGATGAATCAATGGCACATTTACTTGATTGCCAAATACTTCGGCTGGCAACTCAACTGTGCCTGACTTCTTGCCAGATGCAGTCATTACGTCAACTGTTGTCATGATTAGGCACCCTTCGCAGCTGTGCGAACTAGTACAACTGAACCCTTTGGCCCAGGAACTGCTCCACGAATCAGAATTAATCCACGCTCAACATCAACACCTTGCACTTTTAGCAAAGGTGTCGTGGTTCGGGTTGTTCCCATATGACCTGACATACGCATTCCGCGGAAAGTTCTGCCTGGTGTGGAACAGCCACCGATCGATCCAGGTGAACGGTGCTTTGCCTGCACACCGTGAGATGCGCGCAATCCACTAAATCCGTGACGCTTCATAGTTCCAGCAAAACCTTTACCTTTAATAGTTCCGGTGACATCCACATATTGACCTGGGGTGAAAACATCTGGTCCAAGTGTTTGACCTAATTGGTAATCGGCAGCATCGTTTGTGCGAAGTTCCGCAATGTGTCGCTTTGGCGTAACACCGGCCTTCGCGAAATGTCCAAGCATTGGCTTAGTGGCCTTGCGTGGCTCTAATTCTCCAAACGCAATTTGAACGGCTGAGTAGCCATCTGTATCTGGAGTTCTTACTGAAGTAACCACATTGTTTGCAGCACGAATTACGGTTACTGGAACAACTTGGTTGTTCTCATCCCAAACTTGAGTCATACCAAGCTTCTCGCCTAGTACGCCTTTGACTGTCTTTTTCATGATCTTCTGTCTCTCTTGCTAACTACAGCTTGATCTCGATGTCAACGCCAGCTGGGAGATCGAGTCTCATCAGTGAGTCAACAGTCTTTGGGGTTGGGTCAAGAATGTCGATTAAGCGCTTGTGCGTACGCATTTCAAAGTGCTCGCGACTGTCCTTGTATTTGTGTGGAGAACGAATAACACAAAAGATGTTCTTCTCAGTAGGTAGTGGCACAGGTCCTGCAACCTTTGCACCAGTACGCGTCACTGTCTCCACAATCTTTTTTGCAGAGCTATCAATGACCTCATGGTCAT